>ERZ836877.251-NODE-251-length-95623-cov-5.020593_pt1 | contig 95623 bp, 66 predicted proteins | sample MGYA00519469_ERZ836877 | MGnify/ENA primary metagenome ERZ836877 (study PRJEB31850, sample SAMEA3708809) | human gut metagenome | biome: human gut; feature: human-associated habitat; material: faeces | place: China | collected 2014 ...
ACCCGTACCTTACAAATAAATCCGGTGCGGCGGAAAGCTTCCGCCGCACCGGATTTTCTTACCGGCATCCCGTATTCCCGGGTCAATCCGTCTCGATACTGTTCAACAAGTCTGCCTTTCCCTCGTTGATCAGTTTCAATATCAATTCGCCGAACAACGTGTTTTGCCAGGCAAACCATGCACGGGTAAAGTTCTTCGGGTCGTTCTTATGAAAAGACTCGTGCATGAATCCCGTATCGGCATCCGTATTCACCAGCATTTCCACACAGGCTTTGATTTCCTTGTCGTCACGGCTCGTAAAAGCTTTCATCATGATGCTCATCGGCCAAATCATATCGTAACCGACATGTGGCCCGCCGATACCTTCGCCCGCCGTCCCCTTAAAGAAATAAGGATTGTCCTCGCTCCATATCAGCTTGCGGGTATTCTGATACACCGGATCGTCTGCCGGCACGTCACCCAGATAGGGCATGGCCAACAGACTGGGCACATTGGCATCGTCCATGAGCAAGCGGTTGCCGAAACCGTCCACCTCGAAAGCATACACTTTTCCGTAACGGGGATGATCGTATACGGCATATTTCTTCAAGGCGGCCTCCACTTCATCTGCCAATTCACGACATTCTTTAGCCAACGTCTTTTCATGATTCACCTCGGTCAATATCTCGGCCGCCTTACGCAAAGAAGTCACGGCAAAGAAATTGGAAGGCACCAGAAACTGAAACGTGGTGGCATCGTCGGAAGGACGGAAAGCCGAGGCTATCAACCCTACAGGCTTCACCGGATTGCCCCATCCGTTATTGGTCACGGTGTCGAGCGCACGCTCCGTCTTGCGTTGGAAGTGATAGGGGCCGTTCCCCTCCTTACGCTGCTGTTCCCGGAACGTCTGTAGAATGTATGCCACGGCTTGCAGCCACTCGTCGGAGAAGACACTGGCATCTCCCGTCACCTTCCAATAATGGTAGGCCAAACGAATGGGATAACACAGCGAGTCGATTTCCCATTTCCGCTCATACACTTCGGGCTTCATATCCGTCATGTCGGACGCCCAATAGCTTCCCGTCGCCTCCTTATTGAAGGCATTGGCGTATGGGTCGATATTGATACACTTGAACTGACGGCGAATCACTCCGGCCAACATTTTCTTCAGTTCAGGATCCTCATTGGCCAACTGTACGTAGGGCCACACTTGCGCACCGGAATCCCGCAGCCACATGGCGTGGATATCACCCGTGTACACGAAGGTGTCGTCCACCCCGTCGAAGTGGACGGTCGTATCCAGCGTATTCGGGAAGCAATTCTCAAACATCCATGCCAATTTTGTATTCGTCAACAGTTTCTTGGCACGTTGTATCTGCTCCTCTACGGCTTTGGAAGTGAACAAACGTTTTTCGGGCCGATGGCTCTTCCACACACTGACCTGAGTGTTGTCCCGTTCGGCCACATACTCCTGCATTTCAGCCGCCCGGGTCTCTACCGTCATTCCGGCAACCCCTACGGCTACTCCTACAATTTTAATAAGACTTAAGTTCATAACATTTATTGTGAATTAGTATTAAGTTGGGTTATCTTATAAAATAGATTTCCACCGTATGGAAACCCAAAGCACGGAACAAGGCCGTGAACTGACTGCGTGCATTGGCTTCCGCCCGACGCATATTCGACGGCGTCAGGCATTGACGCAACATCTTCCCGTAAGCACGGTCGTACAAATCGCGGCGTGCGCCGTTCGGCCATTTTCCACTCTCATAGAACACCTTCGTACGGGCTTCGTCGATAAAATTCTTGTCCAACAAATGCACGGCTGGCAAACGGAGAGTCACGGTATCGCCATGCGCCTGCGCCCATTCTCCTGTCACCCGGTTCATGTCGATCCCGATGCGGGGAACTCCGGTGTACACAGCCACCAAGCGGTCGTCGGTAAAGAACCCTTTGCGTAACGTATCGGCCACGACTTCAGACTGAACCGACAAAAATTCCCATTGTCCGATTTGTTCGATACGGCGTATCTCCTGAGAGGTCAGCTCGATACGGTCATCAAAACCGACCTCCACCGATATGCCTCCTTTACGATTCCATTTTATCAGCAGCCCGATAAAGACAGCCAATACGACGGCCACGACCAGCCACTTCAGTGCACTCAACCACTTTCCCATTTCATTTCAGTTTTTCAGTCCGGCCTTCACGATCCAACAGCAACGGCATATCCGCCGTCGTAAAATCCTTACGGAAGGAAATCACTATATTCCGCTCGTCATAGCCTAACCTCGTCAACATCGGCACCAACACGTGAGCCGCATTCTCACGAGCCATCTCCAAAATGCCCAACTGCGGTACGGAAGCCAGAATCTCGTCTTCCCCCTGACGCGTAAAATCGGCCAACTCCGCAGAAGTGTAGTCCGAACGTGTCAAAGACACAAATTGCTTCACCTCATCGTGATTGATGCGCGAGGAGGTCACGACCACCCGTGGGTCGGGCAAAGTAACCACAATACGGTCGCCCGAACGCAACACATTCTTCTCGTCGAAGCCCGTGAAGTCAATATAAGCTTTCAGAGTTACATCGAGAGGTATCATGACCTTGCGTTCGCCGATAGGAACTTTTACGTCGAACGCCCGCTGAAAAAGATTTCCTTTCACCCGCAAAGGGTCGTCCTTCAACACTAATTTATGGACTTCATATTCGGCCGTATAAAGACGGGCACACTCCTTTACCTGCATAACCAAAGAGAGCGTATCGACCCGGACGGCTTCTGCTTGCGTCTCTTCCCCGCGACAAGCCGACAAAAGAGACAGGCACAAAACTATGACAAAGTAAAATGTTGTTTTCATTGCAAATGCTTGGGGACTTCAAAGATAGACATTTATAGACTAACAGGCAACAAAAGAAGACCTAAAAATATAATAAACCGGCTTGTCCAACTCACCTTTTTTTTGTTCCTTTGTGAAACTGTTGAGAAAAAGAAGAAAATGCAGACACATTTCAAATTCCTATGTATGGCATGCACCGTATTGCTGTGCTACAGTTGCGGCGGAAATAACCCGCAAACCACCAGCGGATACAGTGAATATGAAAAACCGGACACGACAAATTCCGTGCAGGAAATGAAAGACTATCATTACAGTGCAGAAGTCAAAGTCGGACAAACGCGATATACGTACGACATCGTACGGGAGGTAAACGATACGCTTCCGTTAGTGACGGGGGACGACGGCGAACGCTATGCCGACAACTATATCCGGCTGCGCGTGAACCGCGAAGGAAAAGAAATCTTCAATAAAGTCTTTACCAAAAACCACTTCAGAAGCTATATGGAAAAAGGATTCATATCCCACGCCATTTTGGAGGGAATGGCCTTCGATAAAGCGGACGGCAACAACCTGCGTTTTGCCACCAGTGTCAGCTATCCGGCTTCGGACATCTACATCCCGTTGTCCATCACCATCTCGCCCGACGGCAGTTATCAAATTACAAAAGATGAAGTCCTGGACACGGTGGTAGCCACAGACTCCACGGAAACGGAAGAATAATCCGACAAACCACGATGCCCGGTCCAAGTAAGCTTAGGCCGGGCATCGTGGCTGTTCCCTCTCAACAAGAGAAGGGAACGTTATTTCATCAACTTTTCCAACTGTAATTTCAACTTCGGATCGGAAGGTCGTTTCGCATAGGCATCCACGATACGTCCATCCTTATCCACCAATACCACGCGGGGAACAGAACGGATGTTCATTCTTGCCGTAAAATCGGAACGGAAACCTCCGGGCAGATTCAAATTCAATACAGGTGATTTCCCGTCTTTCTCCGACACCATCTTTTTCCACAGTGCCATCAATTGGTCGCCGGTATCCAACGAAACGGATAGGAATTGAACCGGACGGTCTTTGAATGTTTCTGCCAGACGGTCGAAGTAAGGCATTTCCGCACGGCAAGGAATACAGCCGGTGAACCAAAAATCTATGACTACCACCTTGCCTTTCATGTCGGATAAGGTATAAGCTTTCCCGTCTTGGGTATAAGCCGTAAAGTCCGGCATTTCCATCCCCCTGAGCAAGTCTTTGTTTTTTTCGCGCAAGGTAAGGTACTGTTTTTCTATTTCCGCCAAATCGTCCAAAGCTTTCCTGTCGGTAATCAACGGACGCACATCATCTACATATACATTGAAATCGTCAGAGAATCCCTTACGTAAAGTGAATCTCAGCATCTCCACCAGAAATCTCGAGCGTAGCTTCTCGTCTGTAATGCGCTCCGCATAAATCGGAAGATAATGGGTGGCGGAAACCGTCAAAAAGCCTTGTTTCTCCATCTCTTCCATAGCGTCTTTCATTACGGAGAACCATTTGGGCAGGCAAAGAATAAGGGAATCTCCGAAGGTAAGCGTTCTCAAAAAGTCATAATAATCCCGACCTGCATCGGCTCCATGTCCGAACATTTGCATGGTACGGGCATTCAATCTGAGATTCAGAAACACAAAACGAAGATATTCTTTGTGAACCGCCACAAAGTTTGCAGGCAAACCGGAGCGGTCCAATAGGCCGTATAGCTCTCCCAGCTTCTCTTCATTATAATGCACCCACTCTTGAGAATAAGTTTTTATAGGTTCCGGAGCACGGCCTATATAACGATGTTCGTCCAGAAAAGTCTGTACCCGGGCTTTCGTACCGCTCCAAGAAAGTTTTTTCCCGTCATACAGTAATTCCAATGTGTCTCCCGGTTCCACGTATAAAGAGTAGAAATTGGAATTGGCATCCACAAAGCGATAATAACAAGCACCGTCCACGACCGGTTTCATTACGGTGGTTCCGGGAAGAACCTTACGATACCCCGTCGTATCTTCCGGTTGCAGAAACACGTCTTCCGTACTTTTATTCTCGACCGTTATATACACTTCTTGTGCCTTGGCCCCTACGGTCCCTATCACCGTCAGGCATAAACCGCCGACTAAGCTTATCAATCTTTTTCTTTCCATCGTCATTTACTATTTTGAATCAAATTACTCGTCTGCATAGCCTTCAATGGGAACGGATACGTTAGCAAATGAGACGCAGGAGACAAAGTATAGGTTTTCCCTTCAATCACACGTGTCTGCGTCTCGTTGAACTCCGTAGCAAAACGTCTGAGGTCAAAGAAACCGTTACAAGTGAGGAAAAGTTCACGTTTACGTTCCTCGCGTACCAAACGTAATGCTTCTTCCGCATCGGTCGGCGCAAAAGGCTGATAGCGACCGGGAACCATACGGCAGGCACGCAATGTTTCCATATATCCCATGGCTTTAGACAGATCTGCCGTGTTTCCCTTACGGGCATAACATTCAGCCAACATCAGATAGACTTCGGACAATCTCATCCCGCCGGGATTCCACTTGACAGCCAACGTTGAAAAATTACTGTCACCCGCCGGAGCCGTCTCGTGCTCGGCCTTGTAACGGATGCAATAACGATAGCGCAAATCCGCATCCTTCTGGAAAAGATCCAGCACTTGCTTGGGCACGTACATAGGATAAGGATCGGTATAAGTGGAACCGAACTGATACAACAGTTGTTCCGGGGCATCATACTCAAAAGGTATTCTCGTTTTCCATACATTCTCGACAAAGTCGTTCACTCCCGCATACTGAGGTTCGTCTATCGCCATTTCGGGGTACCCTGCCGCCACAAGCATCGGAGCAAAAGTGTTATAGCCTTCCGTCATATCCCACAACTCGTGCCCGGCCCGGGCGGCCTCCGCAAGTGCGGAATCGCACGCTTCTATACATTGTTCGAACTCCCGTCGGAATAAATGTACCTTGGCTTTGAAAGCGTATCCAAAAGTCTTGTCGGGACGAAACGAATTTGTAGCCTTATGCGGCAAATCAGGTATAGCCGCTTCTATGTCGCGCTGTATAAAATCATAGGTATAGCCTACCGACTGCTGTATCCCCACATCTTCCAAACTCTCGAACATCTTTTCCCTGACAATGATACCGTGAGTCTGATAGGCCGTAGCAGGATCATAAGGGCGGGCAAAAGTGTTTATCAAGAAAAAGTAATTGTATGCTCTCAACACTCGTGCCTGAGCTTCTCCCATCCGTTTGTCCTCTTCCTTTCCCTCGGACGAGGCAATACCGTCCACCACGACATTGAATTTCGTAATACGGTCATAACATGCATTGTAAGCTGCATTCTCTATCATATCCCCGGCACGATCGTACGACTCGTCCCAGAAATAGGCTACCGAGTTCAACGGATTGGTATAACTTTTCAACTCTTCGGCCTTATACCAACTGGCCTCACCGGCCAAAATCCAGCTATTCATCATATCATATTCGGGCGACCTGTCCTCTATCAATCCCAAATAATCTTCGGTAGATTTCAGCAAAGCCTTACCTTTGGGCGTAATATCCAAATAGTCGTCGCAGGCCGCCAACGTTACGACCATGCCGATACAAGCCGTCCAATTTCTTATTATATTCCTCATCATTTGTTCTTTTTAGAATTTCACATTAAGCCCTAAAACATAGCTCGGCATGATAGCGTCCGTACGGGTTCCAGTATTTGCATTGAAAGCCTCGGGGTCAATATCACGCTTGTTGGCAGCCCAATAACACAGATTGTCCACCTGAGCCTTCACTGTTATGCCTTTCATTTTCAGTTTCGACACAAGTCCCTGAGGCAAAGTGTAGGACACTCCGATATTCCTCAGTTTGATGAACGAAGCGCTCTCCGTATTCACATCGGCATATTTCCAATGATAGTTGCGTTCCCCTACATTGGTATGCAGTCCCATGGCCGGAATATCGGTATCCGTATGTTCCGGAGTCCAGCGGCGTGAAATATCTTCGTGAATCGCTCCTCCCTCGATAGCATTGTATGGATCATAAAGCGTTACCACATCGTCACGCAGAGCATGGCCGGTATAATAAACGACTTTGGCAAACACATTCAATCCTTTCCAACGGAAGTCGAGCTGCAATGCACCATTCCATTTCGGAGTAAGTTGCCCCACACAAACCACGGCATTCACATTACGCACCTGTTCTATGGAAATGACATTGCCGTTTTCATCGTAAACAGACGGGTCACCGGTTGCTGTCAAGCCCGCATAACGATAGGCATAAAGAGAGTTATAAGTATCTCCCATCTTATAGTTGGATGTAGGCTCACGCATCATATCCAATGCATCGGTGGGTTCATAATCTACTTTCTTGATTTCATTCTTATTGTAAGCTGCCGAGAAAGAAGTGGTGAAAGACATATCACGCTTCTTCAACCAATCGTAAGAAAGAGAGAGTTCCACACCATTATTCTGCATCTCTCCGTTATTGGCACGTGCCTTTCCATCGAATCCCAACGAAGGGTCTATGCTTTTATTGACCAACAAATCCGAACTATAACGCCGGTATACATCAAAACTTCCCGTCAATCTGCCGAGCAACATGAAATCCATACCGAAGTTCAGCGTAGAGGTCTTTTCCCAACGCAACGAGCTATTGGGAGGAGTCTGCAACGTAGTAATGGGTGAATTCGTATAAAGGGAAGTAAGGTAGTAAGCCAACAGATAAGGAGACGAGGTCTGGTCTACATTTCCCGTAATACCATAAGTCAGGCGCAGTTTGAACATGTCCAACCAATCCATTCCCGCATCTTTGACAAAACGTTCATTCGTCACATTCCAACTGGCCCCCACCGACCATAAGGGACGATAACGATATTTGGGGTCCGTACCGAAAAGATCCGCCTGTTCCACACGCACGCTCCCGTTCAGAGAATAACGGGTGTCGTAGGTATAACCGGCATTGAAATAAGCTGATACATAGCGATGCATTTCTTCATAGACGTTCAAGACCTCACTTCTGCGCCGCAAAGCGGAATAGAGCCCTCCTTCCACTCCGTCTTTCGACAGCGTGGCCCAATCGACCATAGAATATGTCAGGCGCATGTCATCATAGCCGTAACGTTCGCTACTTGCCGAACGGTTCTTGTCCTGCCGTATTTCTCCTCCCAACAAAGCAGAAACATCATGCTTTCCGGCAAATTCTTTTTTGTAATTGAACTGCCCCCGCAAGTTATAGTAACTGGCATTCGTATTACCCGTGAGCAAATGTCCCCCGCGTGGAATATGATAAGTCAGCGTACCGTCATCGTTGCGCGATGCAAATTCGTTGAGGATGGAACGCATCATATAGGAATTTTCCTCGTCATACTCATTGGTTTCGGCATGGTTTCGTTCATACTGGAATTTCAGCTCCAAATCCAAATCCTTGGTAATGTTGAAATCCGTATGCAAGAACAGTTTCAGATATTGGCGGTCGGTCTTCTTGATGTTATGCTTGGACTCTTCCGCTGCGTTGAACCCCATATCGTAATATCCGTCCTGCGTGGCCAACTGTTCAGCCAGCACTTGATTATAAATATAACGATTCACCGGCTGGCCATCGTCGTCGTAAAGACGGTCATAAGGCATGGCGCTGGTATATCCCATTCCGGAAGCCTGACAAAACTCACTTCGGTTGAAACGGGTATCCATCCCTAACGTAAGTTTCATCCAGGAAGCTACCGACAACGTATTCTTCAGATAAAGTGAAATGTTACGGGCTTCGTCGTACCGGTTGTACTGTCCGAGTTCCTGATAGCGCGCCGAGAAAAAAAGGTCGTTCTTCCCCCCGCCTTTCGAAAGCGTCACGTTGTAATCCTGCGTCAGATTCAGGTGTTGCAGCTTTTTGCGGTACTCCCGGCGATAGTCGTTACCACGCAAACGGTCCAGTCCCGCATTCACCTCTTCCTGTGTGATTTCTCCCATGGCCATACGGTAGTAAAGCATGTCCACTTGTGTCATATACGCCGGACTCGATTTGGCCGTCATCGTTGAGAAATAAGCTGTAGGGCTCTTGATATATTCCGGGTCGGACAGCAAGTTGTCGCGCTCCAAATCAATGATGTCGCTCGTCGAAGCATAGTGCATGTAGTCGAGCGACGGCAAAGGTTTGAGGTAGTAACCTAACGACACATTGACATTGAACTTGTCGTTTTCAGCCTGCTTGGTCGTCACGACAATGACCCCGTTGGAAGCACGCACACCATATAGCGACGTTGCCGCAGCATCCTTCAACACCGTTATGGTTTCCACCGTCTCCGGATTCAAGTCTTCCAAGGTCAGACTGCTCGGTTGCCCGTCAACCACGAGAAGCGGAGTCGTGCCCACGGCAAACGACGAAACTCCGCGAATGCTCAGTTCATTGTTATAGGTACTCAGGCCCGGAGCAATACCTTCCAGTTTCGCCACAAGGTCGGGCGCCAGCACTTGGTTTAAGTCTTCGCTATTGACAATTACGGCCGAACCGGTAGCACGCTCGCGCGAAATCGTCTGGAATCCGGTCACAATAAGCTCGTTCATTATACGCTCTTCTTGTGCCATACGGATATTCAATTTCTTTCCCGGCACAGCCTGGCGTTCTATACTCTCCATTCCTATATAAGAAACGACCAGAGTAACTTTCCCCGTGCCATTGACCGGGATTTCAAACGTGCCATCCATTCCGGATATGGCACCCGTATCGGTCCCTTTTATCCGGACCGAAGCACCGGGAAGCGGCTCTCCCATGTCATCAATAATCGTTCCTGTCACTTTATACCGACTTGTCTGGGTAACTTGTCCCGCCATTTCCGGAGTTGCAGCCTGCACTACGGAACAATACGGGTGTCCCACCCACAAAGTCAACACGCACGCGGCATGGCCGCAAAATGGTAAAAACCTATTCTTACACATCTTAATAATTGTATGGGTTAAGGTATCACGATTTCTTTTATTTGCACACGGCCTCCCGTTCCAATCCGAACAAAATACAGTCCGGAAGGCAAGTCTTTCACGGAAATATCTGTTTTGATTCCGGCCGCAAGAGAAGCGTTACGCACCACCATACCCGACAAGCTGACGATAGAAACTTGTCCGGCTTGGGGCACACAGAGTGTCACCTGAGCTTCTGAGCGCCGATAAGTGACTTCTGAAGCCCATTCGACCTCTTCTACCGAAGAACCTTCGTCCACGACCGTCAATGAGCCGGACGAAAATGCCGTAGCATAGCCGTCATCAAAATAAAACACGATATTATATCCGTCGCCTAAAGGCAAATCTACCGTTTCAGAGGCCCAAAGCGTTACATCCGTTACCGATGGTTTGGTTAACTCCAAGAGACCGGAATAGACTTTCACACCGGTAGTCTCCTCTCCCGTAGCCGTCTTGCGGAATATTTCGGCATAGATACGTCCTACAAACGGTATCTTAGAAGAGGGTTGAGACACTTCCACTGTCACACCCCCATCACGCCGATTCAACTTAAATCCGTCGGAAGGAGTCATTACACTGACCAACGGTTTACGCGTAGCCTTCACCGTAACGCTCTCACCCAAAGATATACTGTTAGCCACCGTTGGTTTGGCATAAATACCGTTCACATTGCAATAATACGGAGTCAACTGATAATCGACAGCCGCCATGCCATCTAAATTAGCCAATACATTGACCGTCACGTTTTCTCCCGCCTCACAATAAGCCAACGAAGCAAAAAGAGTATCCACTCCGGCCTCTTCACTCTGCATCCGTATGCCGACCCATCCTTCAAGTCGTACAGCCCCCGGATTCGTGATATGAAGCTGCCAAGTCTTCAGGCCGGTCGTATACAAAATACCCGGTTGGAAATCTTCGGCCAAGGCTATACGGAAATCAGGATGAATTTTCTCCATCGTCACAGTCTCGGTTCCTATCACAAGACGAAAAGCAGAAGCATTTGCCTGTTCGGCTTGCATGGGCGACCAAAGTCCGTCATCACCTTTATAATACAGTCCCACTTCATAGGAACCTTCGTCCAAAGAAGACAAGTCCAAAAAAGCAGTGAACCATTGGGCGTCATTGTTGGAAGGTACAGCCATTTCGCGCTCAACGGTAAGGGGCACCACGACCCCGTCGCGGTAAATGCCGGCACAAACCGTCGTGGCGAACGCAGCCACCGTCTCCGCATTGAAATAACATCCTACTCCGATACTTTCGTCGCGTCCTGCTTCGACCACGCCTTCACTTACGTATTCGTAGCTGGGAGCCGGCCGGCGGGCATAAAGCGACGAGATATAAAGCCGGTTCGGCTGCGGCGTTGAGGAACTTACCGGCGGTTGGATACGGCATACCATAGTTTGGTTAAAAGCATAAGACCCGTTGGAGCCCCCGATGCCCTGCGTACTCGGATTCATCGCCGAAAGGGCATAATATCCATCACTGGAACCACCCCATCCCCAATTAAAATGAAACAGCCCGTCTCCGTCGTAACCATCGCAAAGAAAAGCATGGCCGGCCTTATTATTGAATCCTTCATAAAGCACGGGACGACCGGCTTGCAGTTCGTCGACCAGTATCTTCACCCATTCGTCATAAGGGGTAAGCGCACGGATATGACGATGCATATTGGCATCGTATCCCAAGAAGTCCCGTAAACCAATGGCTGCATCCTTCAGGAAGGCCGTACTTTCACTCCTTGAGTAAGCCATCTTACAGGCATATCCGGCACAAACGCTCAGATTGGCCACGGCATGACGCTGCGCTTCCGTACCCGAGGCATAAGGATAATAGGCAAGCATATTATCCCAATCGAAATCCGGACACTCATCAAAATCAAACTCACGGTAAACCGACTGTTTCCGGTCATAATATTTTATATATCCCGAAGGACGCTGAGGCCAGCGATGATAATACATCAACTGTGCCATGGCTGTGGCCACACATCCCACGACACATCTTTCGTCCGACTCGCCGGATTCGTTTTCCGTCGGACAGAACAAATTGAACGGATCCGCCTGAGTCCATTGGGTCTGCAACATAGGCTGTATGACATCCGTCGGATAATCCGTTTTCCGAAATGCGGCAGCCTTACTCTCCGCCCCGTCCTCGGGCATATCTTTCAATAAGGAAATTTCTTCTTGATAACCTTGCAGCCAACTTTGACTATTGGCAGGAAGGGCGTCGGGAGTAAATCCGCCATGCAGACTATAGGCTAATATGGGACGGGCACGGTCGTCGCCCGACACAATGACAAAGCCTTCATTCCCGTTCACATTCACCACATAGAAACAGGCTTCTTCTGCAGAAACCATCCTACGGGGCGCAACTTTACCTTTACGGTAAGCCACATAAGATAGTTCAAAACGAGGTTTCGCGGACAAAGAACGTACATTTCTCGGCGCGGAAACCGTCTTTAATTCATAAAATGCTTCGGCTTGCGCTAAAGCCTGTTTTAAAGATACAGGACGCGCCCACCCACAAACGCACAGGCAGACCAGCAAGCCACTTAATATAATCTTCGGAATGTTCATATATAAAAAAAGGAGAACGGCCTAACCCCAAAAAGGTTAGGACCGCCCTTTTATCCATCAAAATACCGTTTTCACTTATTCCACAATAACTTTAGTCGAAGCAGACTTGCTACGGCCTACAACCAAGAACATATACGTCCCGGCAGGAACACCGGACAGGTTTACGATCGCAGCATCGGAAGCCGGTTGTGCCTTGACGCTGTTGATTGCACGTCCGCTCATATCGTACACATATATACCGGCACCTTCGCCCAACAAATAGCTGCTGACACGATATTCCCTTTCGGCCACTTTGCTGACCTTCATATCGCTATAAGTCTCGGAAACGCTACGAACGCCTGTCGCATCCTTGCTGATTTGAACACTCGGCATACCCGTACTCATTTTGGCAAAAGTTTCGCTGGAGATCACGTAAGTCTGGCCTTCTTTCATTTCCACATAAACCTTGCCTTCTCCATTTTCACCCACTTCGGCCATCTGGGCATCCTCAAAATTGCAGGCAAATTTGGCGTTGTCATCTTCTTCCAACGTCCCGACTTGGAGAATCGTTCCCTGCGGAGCCTTATTTGTCACCAAATAAGTAGCCGTCTCAGGAGCGATAAAACGCCAATAGTTCTCATAAACGGCATTAGGATATGTAACTCCCGTATTTTCGGACAATACGGTCATACGTTCCGGATGGTTCTGGCAACTGGCTACAGGGGAAGACATCTGGAACATAATCTGAGTATCCCCCGAACAAGTTACACAAAACAGGTTCTCACCGGATTTGGCATAAACCTGGTCCGGCATCAAAAGATTGCTTTCGTTCTCCACGGCATTGCAATCACCGCTCTTCACTTTCACAGAAGTGACCGTAGCCGAGGAGCCTGTAGCCGTGAACTGTCGCACACTATACAAACCGGGATAAACCAGATTTATCTTGAACCATGTCGGATGATTAGCCTTTATAGGAGTGTACATACCTTGATTCACAGCAATCGGATTTGAACAATCATCTCCCTCGGCAGCAGCCGCCACTTCCACTGGAGTTCCCATAGCCATAACGTTCGTACCCGCAAACCACATACAAGCAGCAGCAATAGTTAGTAAACTTCTTCTCATAATCGTTTTATTTTATATGAATACTATACTAAAAAAACACGTTAATAAAACCGTAACCTTCATTCTATTCCGGTAAAATTTGCATTTCGGCAAATCATTCTTTTTTATCTCTCTCTTCCTAAGAGAGCGACAACCTTCGTCATATTGGCATTTCTACGTGCTTTCCAAAGAGGCTTTATTTGTGTTTTTCAAACAAAAAGTAACGGTTTGGCAAACTTTTATTAATGTTTATTTGTCGAATCTATAGATTTTCAATAAATTTGCAACCGTTGTCGCTCTCTTAGGAAGAGAGCAACCGCATTTCTCTTGATGCAAAACCACACAACTTCTATCTTTTTTTCGTAAATTCGCAAAAAGATAAAAAACAAACGTGATATGGTAGTCATTAAAATAGGCCGCGGCGCAACCCAACGCATAATATGGATTCTGGCCCTCCTGATTCTGGCCGGGGGACTTACGGTAGCATTCTTCCACTTACGTGATAAAATCTTCCCCTCCACCACGTTTGAACTGAATGACGAATTAGGGGGAAACATCTTCCCTTCCCTGATTCTCTCCACAGCCACTACGGACACCCTTATCGTAGCCCCCACGGAAAAAAGCGCGCTGGGGAATCCCAAATCGGGAATCTCAATACAAATCACAAGCCCCGTAAAAGACGCCCGCCTGCATGTAGAGGTAGCAGAAACGCCGTTTTTCAAACGTTCCGTATCGGAATTCATCCTTCCCGAGGAAGGAAAGGCTTACACGGTGTATCCCGATATTCTTTGGAACTACGACGCTTTACGCAATAACACACAGGCCGAGCCTATCACCGTGTCGGTGGAAGTACAAATCAAAGACCGGGAGGCAAGCCAACGCGTACGTACTTTCTCCGTGCGCAGCATCAATGAATGCCTCATCGGCTACAATGACAAGAAGAACCGCTTTCACAATACGGGAGTCCTGTTTGCCGCATACGTGAACGAAGACAGTCCGTTGATAGACAAAATCCTGCGGGAAGCCTTGAACACACGTATCGTCAACCGCTTTATGGGCTATCAGAACAAGCGTAAAGACTACGTGGACAAGCAGGTCTATGCCCTTTGGAACGTACTGCAACGGCGCAAGTTCCGTTACAGTTCGATTTCATACAGCAGCCTATCGAGCAACGTAGTCTATTCCCAGCGCGTACGGACGTTGGAAGACGCTCTGGCTTCTTCGCAAATCAACTGCGTGGACGGCAGCGTATTGTTCGCCTCCCTGCTCCGCGCCATCAACATCGACCCGATATTGGTGCGCATTCCGGGGCACATGTACGTAGGGTATTACACCGACCGCAATCACAGTCAGGCCAACTTTCTGGAAACAACGATGATCGGAGACATAGACCTGGATGATTTCTTCCCCGAAGAAAAACTGGATTCCACTTCCGAAGGCAAGTCGCAGGAAGAAATGTCGCGGCTCACTTTCGAGAAATCCAAAGAGTATGCCCATCGTAAATACTCGGCCGACAGCGCACGCATCCATACGCTCCCACGGCAATACATGTTCCTGGAAATCTCCAAGGCATTAAGACGGAAGATACAACCGTTGGGCAAATGAAACCGGCGTCCCCGTCATATTTACGGACATTCGAGAAAAAGCAAACGGCATCTCCAATATTTTATAAAGCATTGTATTATAATCAATTACAGTTCCCCTCATTTTGGTTTTCCGTTCTGCGCCAAACGGAAAATCAATCTCAGGCAAACGATTTTCCGTTCTCAGCCAAACGATTTTTCATTCTCAGCAGAACGGAAAAAGGCGTTCTGCAATCCTTACACCCTGTTCCGGTATCCGGAAAAACGATCGCTAAAAAAGGGGATGGCTTCGCGCGAAGCCATCCCCTTCAAGTTCCTGAAAAAATATCCACCGTCCACTCCTACGAAACGGATTTCCGTCTCTGCCTCCACACGGTTCAACCTTCCTGCGACGGATAATGCAAATTGACGTCCGTCATCTGTTCCAACACTTCATGGAGGTATTTGGCAGACTCCCATTTGGCCATCGGCAAGTCCTGCAACAAATAATTGCCGCAGTCGCGCGGGGTTGCTCCGGGAATTTCCCCTTCATATTCCGCAATGAAACGGAACGTTTCTTTCATCAGTTCCACAATATCCTCCGACTGCAAGTCCCCTTTCATCAGCAGGTAATTTCCCGTCAGGCACCCCATCGGTCCCCAATATACAATCTTATCGGACCATACCGGATGATTGCGCAGGAACGTGGCCGCCAGATGTTCTATCGTATGCAACGCGCCTTGCCCCAAAGCCGGCTCACGGTTGGGTTCTTTCATGCGGACATCGAACGTGGTCACTGTCTCACCTCCCACTTCATCTTTACGGGAAACGTAAATGCCCCGCAACAAGTGGATGTGGTCAATCGTAAAACTTGGAATTTTCTTCATTGGATTTATATGTTTTTTCGGATTAAGACAAAGAAGAAGGCAAACTCTCCAAGAAGGTACGTACTACCCCGAAAGAACGGTCGGCCATCGTTTCCCAAAAATTCTCGTACTGCTGCCAGTGCGCATCGGCTCCCGGCGTGTCGCTGATAATCCGGAAACTGATGAAAGGCACGCGGTAGAGGTGGCAAACCTGCGCTATGGCAGCCGATTCCATGTCTACGGCCAGTCCCTCAGGAAATTCGGCTTTTATGGCATCCAGTTCGCCGCGCTCCGTGATGAACTTGTCGCCGGTACAAATCAACCCGGCATGCACGGGAACCGATGACGGCAACGAAACGGCCTTGTGAACCAATCTTTCGTCGCACGTGAACCGGGGAGGCAACCCCTGAATCTGCCCGTATGCGTTCCCCATGCCGCACCATACGTCATGATAGACCACCTCCGAAGCCGCCACGACTTCCATCACACCGGCTTTTGCGTCGATGCCTCCGGCCACTCCCGTACTCACCACCACATCCGGCTGCATGCGGGCCATCAGTTCGGACGCACCGACGGCTGCATTCACTTTCCCAATGCCGCACTCCATGATATATAAGGTGTTCCCGCCCAACTGTCCTATGGTATATTCAAAAAGTCCATGTCGCTCCGTACGCATCCCCGCGACCAACCGGGCCAACTGTTCGCGTTCGGAAGCCATCGCTGCAATAATTCCTATTTTCATTCGTCGTCATCTTTATTTCCCTGCAAAAGTACAACTTTTCCGCCACTAATTCAATATAATCGGGACAATCGGTTGTTCTTTCACATCGTCTATCGCTACAGAACGGTACTTCACACGGGCAAAGTCTATGGCCTTCAAATCGATGCTCCGGATTTCGCTGTTGTACATGGTACGGTAATAAAACACCAAATCCTTCATGTCCGTGGCGGAAGTCCACTGCGTAGCACTTGGAATATCCGCCGGCACCTTGGCATCTGCAAATTCAATCCCCACGGGAATGTCGAAATTGTTCAATATCTGGAAAGCTTGCAGTACCGTCTTTCGCGCCGTAGCCTGCACGGGAGAAGAAGTCTGATAGAAAGCGGCACGCACAAAACGGGACGGAGGCGTCACATCGCCGGGAATCCCTAAAAAGCCACTGCCCGCACCAAAAGCGGCGAGCTTCACCTTGCCGAACGGCTTGGCTTCCGCCCCTCCTGCATACAGGTTTACATAATTGTTCAGGTTCGTCATCTGCCATTCAAAACCCGGAGAGTTGGTAAGCACGCCTAATTCATTTTCATAAAAATGAGGAATGCCGTCCACAATCTCCAACACGACCTGTCGTCCCGAAGCGTCCGCAATGCGCCAATGAGCCGTAGAGGCACGCGGGTCGGACGACACCACATGCACCGTTCCGAGTGCCTCTTTTACCTCATCCACCGTCTTGAACTGAGACAACATCCAAGGTACCAGTTGCAAATCGGACAAAGTACTCTCACGTTGCTCCTCATCGTACGCTTCATAACTACCGTAGTGAGGGAAGTAAAACAAACCGGCAGCCAGTCCGACCTCGTTCAGTCCGTCGGCCACAAAATCCTCCAACTCCACGGCTATCCCTACATAACCGTATACCACCGTAAATTCCAATCCGTTTTTTTGTCCGCCCGGCACATACGATTGTTGCACATACCCCCGAGGCACAACCACATAACGGCTGTTCAGATAACTGCCGCCCCACTCTATGGTACGAGCCAAGACGGTGGCGCTGTCCTGCGACTTCAACGTAATTCCCGTACATGCATCAGCCGTATGCGGAACCCATAGTCCGACCGCCGTAATGGCAAGCCCGAAAACCACTTCCTTTATTATTTTATTCACATTCTTCATCTTTTCAATATTTTATATGGTTATATTTCGAAAGGTACGAAAAAAGCCATACTTTTGCAAGCATAATCCAGTATTATATTTTCCAACTTCGCAAAGATGCAACGCTTTTACGCCTTCTTATTATTGTTCCTAAATGCAGTATTATGGGTTCTTGTCGCGATTATCAGCCCCATATATTTGTTATTGCATGCTCTATACCAAACATGCAAGCGATGCTTCGTACACCCCGAATAACCCCCGGAAGAGACTCGAGTCCCTCATTAAAACTTATCTTGGAAAGGGGTAAGTAAGACTTGAAATACCCGGCCTCTCTACTCAAATAAAAGTATACAAACAAAAGAACTCCCTCCACCAACTTTCAAAAGTTGGTGGAGGGAGCTCACATCTATTAACTAACACCTAATGCAATTACTTCACTTCCTCAAAAATAATTACATCTGAATATCAATATATTACATATATCTTGGTACAAATATGATTATTTTACGCATGAAACACACCTTACAATGGGTTTTGTATACCTCGTAAATGCAGAAATAAAACTTTAACATTATTTTGATATTTTCTCTTGTTTGCAGATGTTTTCATTTTGCCTTGGATATTTGCTCTTGTTTGGCTTTTCTTTTCATAAATCACTGATATACAAAATACTGCCTATTTTTGTCTATCGTTTTTTGTGAAAATATATTGTACCTTTGCATTGCGAAATAAATAACAATAGGCATGAGGCAAAAACAATATATACTTCAATCTTTGATAATCGAGGTTACTGCGGTGCTACTGGCTTCGATGATTGCGTTTCAAGTATGCAATATGTTTGGCATACGAATGAGTCTACTACCATTTGCTATGGGTGTTGGATATATCATCCTCAAACTGCTATATCATCTCTGTATTATCATCGCAAGGCATATTGTAGATGCAATTCCTCCATCAACTCTGCCATCCGTCAAAAAATCTGCGGAAGAAAAGACTTTGCCCTTGGCTTCTTTTCCTGCCTCGAACTGTGAAGAAGTCCAGAAAAAGCGAATGGAGCTATTTCATTATGAATACCAGCGTGAGCAACAACAATACCAACAGCAAAAAGAAAGAGAAGAGGATATAAAGCTTAATGCTATTTTGAGATACACACGAGATACATTTAAACGTTTTGACTTGGATGAAACAGAGATTTTCCAAATTTGCGAATCTGTCCGATATTTTGTAACTAACCGTCAGGTGCTATCCGCAACTGAAATTCATATAAAGAAGCATACTTCTCTCACCCAAATCTCACTAAAGAACTTTGCCTGGAATATCGCTTTTCAATATAATATAGGCAGAGATATGACTACCTCTTTTGTAATGGCTACATTCGCTGAATGGTTTGCCAACTCTACATTTGACACTGTCAGGAAAAATCTACGCACAACCACAGGACGACATAAGATTGAAATCGACGAGAATATCTTATCGAAATACCTTAACTAAGCCAAATTCCTACTTCCTGATAATAATTATTATAGGAAGTAGCGTCCATGTCGGATAAATTATATAATTTTGCGTTGTGATTAAAACATTTTACCCTATGGCTAATTTCAACAGACTTAAAGTAGTACTCGCAGAACAGCAGAAAACAGGAAAATGGCTTGCTGAACAGATTGGAAAATCCAATTGTACTGTAAGTAAATGGTGCAGTAATTCTGTTCAACCAGACCTTAAAACGCTTAATGATATAGCCAATGCCCTTAATATTGATGTAAAAGATTTGATTGTCAGCAGCACAAACCATAAATGAGTTATTGCCATGGAAGTAAACAAGAAAGAACTCAAAGAACAAGAGATACGCACTCTGTTCATTACTCCTGCACTCCAGCAAAAGGGGTGGGCAGTAAGCATAAATATGCGTGAAGAGTACTATTTTACGGATGGTCGAGTGCTTGTTGTTGGCAACCAACATTCAGTAGCAGAGGGTAAAAAAGCTGATTATCTATTATATCATAAAGGTAAGCCCATTGCGGTAGTTGAAGCTAAAGATAATAAACATGCAGTTGGAGGTGGCATTCAACAAGCTATGGAATATGCCCAAATCCTTGACTTGAAATTCGCCTACTCCAGTAATGGTGATGCGTTCTTGGAACATGACTTTATTACTGGGAAAGAAACAGAAATCAAGTTAGAGGACTTTCCGACTGAGGAAGAACTATACAACCGTTATCTGGCATCTAAGAACTATACATCGGATGAACTCAACATAATAGAAACTCCTTTCTACTATGATGCCCATAGCCATGAACCAAGATATTATCAGCGTATAGCAGTTGACCGGACAGTAGAAGCCATCGCAAGAGGACAGCAACGTGTACTTGTGGTAATGGCAACTGGTACAGGCAAGACTTTTACTGCCTTTCAGATAATCCATCGGCTTCATAAAAGTGGAGCAAAAAAGAAGATACTTTATCTTGCAGACCGCAATATCCTCATTGACCAAACGATGGTGCAAGACTTCAAGCCTTTCAAGAAGTTTATGACCAAGATAACGTCTGTCGGAGAGGGTGAAGAAAAAATTGATTCGTCATACGAAGTGTATATGGCTTTGTATCATCAATTGGTCGGAAAAGAAGGGAAGCCCGATCCTTTTTTAGAAGTACAGCCAAACTTCTTTGATTTGATTATCGTCGATGAGTGTCATCGAGGAAGTGCAAAAGACGATTCCGCATGGCGTAAAGTATTGGAATATTTCAGTTCTGCCACTCAAATAGGTATGACTGCCACACCGAAAGCCGATGAGGGAGCGAATAATCTTGATTATTTCGGAGAACCCGTATATACCTATTCACTGCTTCAAGGTATCAATGATGGCTTCTTAGCTCCATACCGGGTTACTGCCGACTTTATCAACATTGACCTACAAGGTTGGACGCCCGAAGAAGGAGAGACTGATTTATTAGGCAAGGAAATTGAGCAGAAATTATATCAAAGACAAAACATAGGTCGTGACCTTGCCATTAAGTTAAGGCGTAAGGTCGTAGCGAACAGAATTACTAAAATGTTGCATGATATAGGTCGCATGACAAAGACAATAGTTTTCTGTTCTGACATTGAAGAAGCTGCTGAAATGCGTACTTTGCTTATCAATATGAATAGTGATTTGTGCAAGAAATCACCCTATTACGTGACACGTATTGTCGGCGAGGACAAAGAAGGCAAGAAACAATTAGACAACTTTATCAGTGTTGACGAACCTTATCCGGTGATTGTTACCACTTCCGAGCTTCTTTCAACAGGAGTGGATTGTAAAACTTGTGGTTTAATTGTCATAGACAAAGAAATTGGCTCTATGACAGAATTTAAGCAGATTATCGGACGTGGTACACGCCTTAGAAAAGACAAGGGTAAATGGCATTTGGAAATCCTTGACTTCCGTAATGCTACCGCAAAATTCAAAGATCCGGCATTTGATGGCGACCCTGAACCGGCCAAAGGAGGTGGAAAAAAGTCTAAGCCTTACAAAATCATTGACAACCCAAGCCCCACTGTATCAGAGCCTCGTGAGAAATATCTCATAAATGGTAAGGACATTCGTATTGCCCATGAAATAGTATCTGTATTGGGCGAAGATGGCAAGACGATGAGAACGGAAAGTGTTCAGTCGTTTGCTAAAAAACAATTATTGCGTCATTATCAAACCTTGGATGATTTCATACAGACTTGGACGGAGGCAGAACGCAAACAAGCCATTATGGATGAGTTAAAGGAATATGCTATTTTGATAGATGCTGTACGTGAAGCGAATCCAGCATTGAAGGATGCTGATATTTTTGATGTGATATGCCACGTTGCGTTTGATCAACCACCATTGACCAGAAAAGAAAGAGCGAACAATGTAAAGAAGCGCAACTACTTCGGAAAGTATGAAGGCAAAGCTCGTGAAGTATTGGAGGCTCTTCTTGAAAAATATGCAGAAAATGGTATTCTTGATTTTGAAAAGGCAAACATTTTGGAAATACCACCTTTCAACAGCATAGGAAAACCAACTAAAATCATAAAGTTATTCGGTGGCAAAGTCGCTTTTGAACAAGCTATCAGAGAACTTGAATATCAAATATATAAATCAGCTTAAAAATGGCAGTAAATAATATCATAAAGCGAATCCAAAATATCATGCGTCAGGATGCAGGTATCAATGGTGACGCACAGAGAATAGAACAAATGACTTGGATGTTCTTCTTGAAAGTCTATGACACTCAGGAAGAGACTTGGGAATACAAAGATGATAACTACAAGTCCATCATCCCCGAAAATTTGCGCTGGCGCAATTGGGCGGTAGATGAAAAAGACGGTGAAGCGTTGACAGGAGAAGCTCTGCTCTCTTTCGTCAATGAAAAACTGTTTCCAGCCCTGAAAAATCTTCCGATAGATGCCAATACACCACGAGCAAAAAGCATTGTTCAGGAGACATTTGCAGACTTGAACCAGTATATGAAAAATGGAACGCTTCTGCGTCAAGTAGTCAATATTGTAAATGAAATCGAATTTGACGATGCAGACGACCGCCACACATTCGGGGATATTTATGAGGGAATCTTGAAAGACCTACAATCAGCAGGAAATGCTGGAGAGTTTTATACTCCACGTGCGTTGACTGATTTTATCGTCATGATGCTCGACCCGAAATTGGGTGAGACCTTTGGCGACTTCACCAGTGGAACAGGAGGTTTTCTTACCTCTGCTCTCAACTATATGGCTAAAAGTGTCCGTTCTGCCGAAGATGGAGAAAAGCTGCAAAATGCAGTCGTAGGTCAAGAATGGAAGCCGTTACCTTATCTTTTGAGTATCACAAACCTATTGCTGCATGATATCGAAGCTCCCAACATTGCTAATTGTGATTCGCTTGGAACAAATATAACTGATTTCAAGGAAAGCGACAAAGTGGATGTTATCGGTATGAATCCCCCGTATGGCGGTAGTACGGAAGATAGCATAAAAAGCAACTTCCCGGTGCAATACCGCTCAAGTGAAACAGCGGATTTGTTTATCGCACTTATCATGTACCGCCTTAAAGTTGGTGGCCGATGCGGTGTGATAATCCCTGATGGCTTTCTGTTTGGTACAGATGGAGCTAAACTTGCACTAAAAGAGAATCTTCTCCGCAAGTTCAATCTGCATACTATCATCCGTTTGCCGGGTTCTATATTTTCTCCATATACCTCTATTGCAACCAACATACTCTTCTTTAATAATGAGGCTGCCGATGGTTGCGAAGAAGGATTCAAAACCAAAGAAACATGGTTCTACCGCCTTGATATGCCGGAAGGCTACAAGCACTTCTCCAAGACCAAACCAATGAAGGTGGAACACACGCTGCCTATTCAGGAATGGTGGAAGGACAGGAAAGAAATCATAAGTGATGAAGTGGGAGAAAAAAGCCATGTATTTACCGCCCAACAGTTGATAGACTTGGATTGCAATTTTGACCAATGCAAGTTTCCGAAAGAGGAAGAAGAAATACTCCCTCCGGCAGAACTGCTCAAACAGTATTTTGAGAAACGTGCTGCTCTCGACCATGAAATAGACAAAACGCTTTCTGAGATTCAAAAGATTCTCGGTATAGACATAAAATCATGCAACTGATAATTGCAAGGAGTGTTTATGTTTTATGTAATGACAATAAGTTGATACTATTAAACTTACAATTTGCTCCCGACATTTATGACGTGAGCAAATCAGAGCAAACTACGGTAGTTTCTTAGAATAAACAAATAATAATCAAAACAAGATTTGGTACGCTGCGTACCAAATCGCAATAGAAAGAAGATGAAAGATTTGACCATCTCAAACATAGAAAGGCAAAATGTACTTAACAACCGTTTTGCGGTCAGCAAAGTACAGGAGCATCTTGACATTGAAGGAATGCTCTTTGAGGGAGAGTATCGCTTTACAAAAAAAATGGTTGCCGACTTTTATCAAGTTGATACATCTACAATAGATCGTTATCTGCAATCAAATTCTGATGAATTGAAGCATAACGGATATGTTTTATGTAAGGGTAAGCAACTGAAAGAGTTTAAGTTAGAATTTGCTCACCTTATTAATGAGGCGAGCAAAACAACCCAGCTCGGACTGTTTAACTTCCGCTCTTTCTTGAATATGGGTATGCTGCTTACAGAGAGTGAGAAAGCTAAAAAAGTCCGTAGTCTTATATTGGATTTTGTGATTACCACCATCAACGAAAAGACCGGAGGGGGAACAAAATACATAAATCGCAGAGATGTGCATTATCTTCCTGCTGCAATCACAGAGGAAAACTATCGTAAAAATCTCACTTCAGCCATCAATCAATATGTGGATGGGCATCCCACTTATAAGTATTCTCAGATTACAGATTTTATCTACAAGGCTGTTTTTAAAGAGAATGCCAAAGAATACAGGGAAGTATTGAAACTTGACTCTAAGGATAACGTTCGACACACGTTGTACTCAGAAGTTCTATTGGTTATCTCTTCTTTTGAAAACGGTGTAGGCGCAGCTATCAGTGAACAGTTCAAGAAAAATGGTGGCAGGTTACTTACCGTTGACGAAGTGGAGCATATTGTAAACGAACTTGCCGAACACCCAATGCAGAAACCTTATCTGAATGATGCCAGAACCAAAATGGCTTCAAGGGATTTCAGTTTCCGGGATGCCTATCACGGTAATATTGCCGATTACCTGCAAGCTGTTACTCCTGAAGAGTTTGAACGATTCATCGGTGACCAGTCTATTGATTTTGACCGTATCTTAGCGGACAACAAAGATGTGCTTAAACGCTTAAAGCAGGCAGAAGATGAGTAAGGAAATTATTTACATAGATTACGATGAAGCCTTAAACATCTATGGCAAAATGATTGATGCCAGCGATGGCGGTTTTGAAGGAGTGCGCGATGAAGGTGGTATTCGTGCAACATTGGATTTTGTGCAAAATGATTTATACTATCCAACATTTGCCGACAAACTAACCTATCTGATGTATAGATTCTGCTCAGGGCATTTTTTCAATGATGGGAATAAGCGTATTGCATTGACTTTAGGTGCGTACTTCTTACATAAAAATAATTACTATTGGCACGCCTGCATCTGTATGCGTACATTGGAATCTATTATTTATCATGTGGCAGCATCGAATATCGACCAAGATTTGCTGCTGCGTATCGTCAATAGCTTTTTGACAAGTAAAGATTATGACGAGGAACTGAAAATAGATATTGCCAATGCTATGAGTAAGGGCGAATTAGGAATACAAGGCGAAGATTACGAATAAGATTAAATATGAAAATTTTAAAGAATATATTATTACTGTTCTGTATTATTTTAGGACTCAACGCTAAAGCACAAACAGTAGATTATACTTATAAAGCACTTGCAGCCGAAGGTTGCAATATGAAATACAGTGTGGCTAAGCAAGACACCATTTATTCGATAATAGCCACAGTGCGTTCAGACAGAATGAATTTTCTCACTGAACCAACTATGAAAATTCGGACATTCACAGGTAAATATCTTGAATTAAGAGGAACTGTGATTGAGAATGGAAGTCAATCTGCTGGTGTTATAAGTGGAAATATTGTAATCCCCGTCACAGAAATAAGTTCTACTGCTCAATTCAGAATTACTCCACAGCAGTTTGAAATCTTGAATGAAGGTGTGGCAAAAATTCGGTTGTCTATGACACCTATGAATCATGAACGTACCTTCAAAAAAGATAAGATAGGAAAAAGGTTATATCAGTTCTATCTGAAGGAAAAACAAAAAGACGAAAACTTCTAAATCAGTTAGAATAAGATGAATGGCAAGCAATTAAAGAATAGCATACTCCAGTGGGCTATACAAGGAAAACTTGTACCGCAAGACCCTAATGATGAACCGGCATCTATACTTCTTGAACGTATAAGAGCCGAAAAAGCCAAGCTGGTCAAGGAGAAGAAAATCAAGAAAGATAAAAACGAATCAATCATTTATCGTGGTGACGACAATTCCTATTATGAGAAGTTTCTCGCCACCGGGGAGGTGAAATGTATTGATGAGGAAATTCCGTTTGATATACCGCAAGGGTGGGAATGGTGTAGATTGAAGCATATGTGTTCTATGCAGGCAGGGAAAAATATATCAGCTTCAGAAATTTATGATGAAAAGTCAGTTCTTCACCCATATAGATGTGTCGGTGGGAATGGATTACGAGGGTTTACAAACACATTCAATGCAGAAGGACATTTTGCTATTATTGGCAGACAAGGAGCATTATGTGGATGCCTTAATATAGAAAGTGGAAAATTCTATGCCACAGAACACGCTGTAGTTGTGAATGGCTTTGGTATTATTTCATCGTTATTCATCTATTACTTTTTTACAGCATTGAACTTAAATCAATATGCAACCGCAACGGCTCAACCCGGTTTGGCTGTATCCAATATAGCTGAAGTATTCATACCTCTACCTCCGCTTCCAGAGCAACTACGTATAGTTTCAAAAATTGAAAAACTGCTTCCACTAGTCAAAACTTACAAACAGGCACAGAATGAACTTAACACACTTAATGCCACACTTAACGAACAATTACGTAAATCAATTCTGCAAGAAGCAATACAAGGCAAATTAGTCCCTCAAATTGCAGAAGAAGGAACTGCCGAAAAGTTGCTTGCCGAGATTCGCAAAGAGAAAGAGAGCCTCGTCAAAGAAGGCAAGCTAAAGAAGTCTGCTTTGTCGGATTCCATTATCTATAAAGGTGCTGATAACAAGTATTATGAGCAGATAGGAAAGAGTGTCAAAGAAATTACTGAGGAAATAGCCTTTGATTTGCCTAATGGATGGTATTGGTGTAGATTGAAAGATATATGCTCAATCTTTACAGGAGCGACATTCAAAAAAGAAGAAGCCACTATTACGAGAAAGGGTATCCGCATTCTGCGTGGAGGTAATATATCGCCATTTGAATTGAAAATCAAAGATGATGACATATTCCTTACAAAAGACAAAGTTAAGGAAGATATTCTACTGAAAGAGAATGATATACTAACACCTGCGGTTACCAGTTTAGAAAACATAGGGAAAATGGCAAGAGTTGATAGTGATATGTCAGATACAACTGTTGGTGGATTCGTTTTTATCATTCGCTTGCACTTGATAAATCGGTGGTTCTCAAAGTACATTCTCTATCTTTTAAGTTCACCTTTTATGATTGATTTTATGAAATCTATAACAAATAAATCAGGGCAGGCTTTTTACAACATTGGCAAAGAACGCTTGTCGATGGCTTTATTACCAATTCCCCCATTGACGGAGCAATATCGCATTGTTACCCAAATAGAAAAACTATTTGAGCAACTGCGATAATTCGGTTATTCGTTCTGCTATACGTTGCTGTTCCGCTAAAGGTGGAATACCAATAGGCAGATTGTAGAATAACTCTTTATTGAGGTGTGGAATTGCCGCACCTCTTTTGGAGTTTCGTAACTCCTCTTTATAGAACAGGATAAAACCCAAGATATAAGGCTTCCACATAACAGAAGAAAGCCATAACTGTTTGAATGTACTTCCCATATATCCATCTTGTGGAACTGTGAAAACTTCACCTGAATTTTCACCATCTACAAGAATAATGTTATCGCCAGTATAGACAAATTTACCTTTTTCAATTATGGTAGCAGGTGATTTACCACGCAAGTATTTTGCATCCAAACAGATGCCCTTTCCGGTTCTCTTTTCCCCATCTGTCAGTTGGCATACATCTTTCAAACGCGATACAACCCAGCTATTAGGATATTCAAAAGGAAGCTCAATTTCAACGATTTGCTCATTTATCCTCTCATAATACTTGCTATTGCTTTAATTTGCTTTTCGATTCGAGTTTGCTCTTGTAATGGAGGCAAAGGGAAAAGTTTGTTCTCTAAATAGCCAGATATAATTCGCTGTTGGTTTGCAGTACCTTTGAAAATTGCTTCATCTATGAAATATGGACTTTCAAGAAAAAACAAGAGATACCATCGATTTATAGTTTCACCGAATTGTCGTAGTACTTTCAATTCTGTTGTGCCAGCTCCAATGCCATTAGGCAAATTACAGAAGATGGCAGATTTGCGATTTTGAAAGCATGGAGTTATCTTAGCAAAAGCGACATCTCCATCTGCAAAATGGGTATAACCAGCTTTAATCGCTTTCCATTGAACTTCATCATAGGAAAACTCAGACCCATAAGTAGCACATATTTTTTCCATTGGAATAAAGGCTGAGATACAATTTTCTTCGGCAATATTTTTGGGGTTTATTTGAAATATATCTTTGATACGTACCCATTGCCACGTGGTTGGTATTTCAAATGGAATTTCATCTGTTGCCTCTTTAACTGTTTTTCCAATCTTCTCGAAGTACTTGTTATCGTCACCTTTGAAGATAGCGGAATCTGTCAAAGCAGACTTCTTTAGTTTACCCTCTTTAACGAGCTTTTGCTTTTCCTGTCTTATCTGTTCAAGCAATTCTTGAGCTGTACCTTCCTCTGCAATCTGTGGTACAAGTTTACCCTGTATAGCCTCTTGAAGAATTGACTTCTTTAGGCTATCAAAAATTAGAGCGTTAAGCTTGTCTAATCCTTGTTGCGATTTTTCATATTTATCCACAATGGAGAATACATCTTGAACTTTTCCTATAATCCTATATTGTTCGTTATATGGAGGGATTGGAAAAAGTTTGTTTTGGACATATGATGATAGAACTCTTTGCTGTCCAGCTGTACCTTTATATTTTGCTTCTTTGATAAAATAATCAGATTTCAGGAAGTATAAAACATACCAAGCATATAATGTCTGTCCATATAGACGAAGCACGTTGAGTTCTGTGGTTGCTGCTGCGACTTTTCCGGGAACATCCTCCAAGATAAATGACTTACGATTCTGAAAGCAGGGCGTAATTTTAGCATAGGCAATATCTCCTACTGCTATTTTAGTGAAGCCAGTTTTGATTAAACTCCATTTTTTTGTTTCATAAGAATATCCACTACCATAACCAGCATTTATTAAAGCCATAGGCATAAATGCTGCATCAACATCGTCTTCCGCTGATACTGTTGGTGACATATTTATAATTGTAGAGAATCTTGCCCATTCCCAAGTAGCAGGTATCTCAAACGGAATCTCGTCATCAATGCACTTCACCTCCCCGGTGGCGAGAAACTTCTCATAATAGGAACTAAATAAATTTGTGGATGATATACATTATTAATGATAGCGAATTGTTTAACTAATAATGTATCAGACATGAACATTGAAAATTTTGAAACGTATCTTCATCAAGGGAATATGGCGGAGAATACGGTTGCGGCTTATCTCTATGCCGTAAAAGAATACTATTCCCGACACAAGGAACTGAACAAGCGCAATCTGCTTGTTTATAAAACCTATCTCATTGAAAAATTCAAGCCTAAAACTGTAAATCTTCGTATTCAGGCAATGAACAAATACCTTGATTGTATAGGAAAATCTCGTCTGAGATTAAAATCCGTCAAGGTACAACAGCGTAGCTACTTGGAAAATGTAATCAGCAATGCCGACTATGTTTTCCTAAAGAACAAACTTAAAAAAGAGGAAAATCAAGAGTGGTATTTCGTAGTTCGTTTCCTTGCTGCCACCGGAGCAAGAGTCAGCGAACTAATACAAATGAAGGTGGAACATGTGCAGATGGGCTATTTTGACATCTACACCAAAGGTGGCAAGATACGCCGTATCTATATTCCGAAAGCTTTACGCAAGGAAGCTACAGAATGGCTTGGCAAAGTTAATCGTACCACAGGCTATCTTTTTCTTAACCGTTTCGGTGAACGTATCACTACAAGAGGTATTGCACAACAGTTGAAGAACTATGCTGCCAAATATGGATTGAATGAAAAAGTGGTTTACCCTCACTCGTTCCGTCATCGTTTTGCCAAAAATTTCTTGGAGAAGTTCAATGATATTTCTTTGCTTGCCGACCTAATGGGGCATGAGAGTATAGAAACCACTCGCATTTATTTGAGACGCAGTAGTGCCGAACAGCAAGAGATTGTTGATAAGGTCATAACATGGTGAGACATTAGGAAGGTTGGTTCGTCCATCCTTCCTAATTCCGCTAAAAACACATCGAATATATTATCCATCCTCCCAATGTCAAACAGAAATACGCATACAATATCCAAAATCCAATAACGGAGATTTTTGCTATCCAGCCATTAAGAGAAAACGAAGTATAAGATTTCGCAAATCTATGAACTTCTTTCCAATGTTTTTCATGAGTGGCTTTCAACTCTGCTATTTGTTTTTCAAATAGGCATTTTTCTTCCTCAACCAATTTGTGGCGATATTCAGCAAGGATGGATTTATCCGTTTCGCTAAGTTTTACAGTTACAACAGTATTCTCTACTTGAATAAAAGTGCGGCAAATAGCATTGGCTATATTATCGGACTTTTTCATCGCTGCATTAAGGGTTTGTGTTGATTTTTCAAGAGCTGCCATTGAAGAATCTACACAGGCTTTTATCTGTTTCAATTCTTGAATAGCGGCTTTGATGTCCTCTATCTGATTTGTAAGATTGACAAATTCGGTGTCAAATTCTATACGATTTTCTATTCCACTAATGTTATCATCATTATCTGTACTTTTGCTATCCTGCACAGGCGAAGGTGATTGGTCATATTTACTTTTACGCATAGGTAGGTTATAAATGAAATGTTATCTGCTTCTGTTACGCTTAATGGGCTTACAGAGCCATTTTGCCATTTTTGCACAACGGATTGCCCAGTTACGTTCATCCTCGTCTTTGTCTTTACCCCATCCACTACCGGGACTGCCACCACCTCCGCATGAAGATGACATAGAAGTGGCTGCATCCAAATATCCGGCAAACAACAAGGTGGCAACTTTAAGCAAATCAGCGTGTTTGACTCCTTCATCCGAATCTACAAGTTCTTCGTCAAACACAGACTTGACAGAATGAGGTAAACTTATATCAAACATTTTTCCATCTACTGCAATAGAATAATGATGAAATGGAGGATTTAATTGTGTTACCGTTTTGTTATTCTCTTGCATACTCGTTTTTTCATTTTTTGATTGAGACTGAATTGTTTGTGCAGAAGAATTGTGTAATCCTGCCCATGTAGCTTCAATTTTTGATGGTATTAATTTCCGACTTTTACCCAATATTGAAGATTTATAAATGGAGTTCCCCTTTCGTATGGCATATCCTTTGACTATTCCGGTATCGTCTTTCGTCAGTTTTATGTCATATTCCTTAGCATTCACCATTTGGCAATAAGTAGCCCAATCAAATTTGGGCATGGCTTTCAAAATGGCAATACAGTCTTCGCTGATTTGCTGAATATTTTCGCTACGACGTTGCACAGATTGTAGCCAACCTCGTTTCTCATTGATGATGTTGGCTGCACGAACAGCACGTTCTCCGATGTAATGCGCATCATTTGTATTGCCATTATTATCTATTCGGTTAGCCACAATATGCAAGTGTGGAATGCCACTCTTGCTATCAGTATGTAGCGAAACAACATACTGGCTGTTTTTGATATTGGTCGGTTTGAACCGACAATCTGATTTGCCAAGTCTTTTGTCAATACCATCAAGAACAGAGATAAACTCATCTGCCAAATCCTGCCAGTCTTTCATCGACCAACTTATAGTTTCTTCTTTGGCTGGAGAAATCTCAAAGCGTAGTGCGTTCAAGGTTATGGGCTTCGGATTATACCTGTCTTTCATACATTGGTGCTGGTGCTGCATCATCCGTGACCACATAGCCAAAGGCTCGATATTTTCGGGCAAACCATTCACTTTGACAAGTCGTGCCTTGTCTTTTTCCATTGAATATTCAATGGCTCTCGCTCCGTGAGAGATTGCGTTTCCTTGTGCTATCATAACTTCAAATTTGATTTATACTGTTCCGAATCTGTCCCCATCGTGCGATAAGCCTGTTGACTGCTTCTATCCATGCACGCATATAATTTTCATCACGGAAATATCTCTTTTTTATCTCATCGGGTTTACCTTTGAGAACATTCTGAATGCGGATAAGGTCAGCTCTTGCATCCGATAGAGAATTTAGACCTTGCACTTCCTCATTAGAAAGTCGCTTATTCGGATGGTGATTTTGGAGTAATTTTCGCCCATAGTTACTGAGCGTCATTCCACATTCGGCTGCTTTTGCAGCAACCGTTTCGTACTCTTTTTCAGTCAAACGAATATCAATATGACGGGTGCGAACATTCTGTTTATCGTTGTCTTGTAGTATATCCATAGCTGTTTATAACTGGAATTTATTTATAAAAATATTCAACTCATTGCGAGCCTGCGAGTAATGCAAGAAGCCTCCAAGATGACAAGTGAGTGAAACTATTTTGTCGGATGGTGGTACTTCTTGCATAGGACACCCATTAAAAATGGGGCATTACCAATCCCAATGCAAGCATTGTATTTGTCCAATGGAGATTCATTTATCAGCCAAAACAAAGAGTGGCTACTGATATTAATCTTCATTTGGATAATCAATAATTTTCTTTTCCCCTCTGTTTGGCTTTCAAAAATTCCACTGCCTAACTTGAATCTACCAGTTCCAAATGCAAACAGTCTATCAAAGTCTGTAAGTTTGGATTCCGTTTAATCATCTTCTGAAGTATCATCGCTGGCGTTTCGACCATCAATAAAAAATCTGCAATATCCAGCCAAACTTCCTTTGCTCCCAAGTCAGGACATAACATAATAGACCGACCTTTCAATATACTGATAACATCGGCTTTAAAACAGCCGTGCATTCCACCTGTTGCCAACCATATAAAATCCGGCATATAATGGGCAGCTATCAATGCTGATTTTTCGCTTTCAACAATCGCAACCGATTTGGTTGGGTTCTTAGACAAGAGGTGTTCGCCAAAGAAACATTGCTTCAAATGATACTCTTGAAGATTCAATTCTATATGTACCCAACTCACATAACTTCTCGGTTCTTTTATCCGATGTCCTGTTGTTCTATCATACAACATAATCTTTCCTGTTCGCACGTTGCCTTGCCAATCAATTTGCCAATAAACCGTAGAACCTCCCCATTTCTTTGAAGTTCCAACATGATACAGTTGGAATATCCGGAATGTCTCATCTTTGCCCAATACTCCAGACAGATAGATGTACAATGGATTCATAGCATAGTTAGTAAGAGAACGCTCCATCAGTTCATTATCAATAAAGGAAGTGGGAGGTGGCAAACATGGTTTGAGATTACTTGCTTTAATGGAACTATGTTTACCATAATCTATCAGCATAGGATTATCCTTAAAATAATCCGAGGGTGTATAAAGGTATTTGCAGGATTGCTCATGGTCACATCTGCCCACATAATCAGGAAAGGTTATCTCCCCTTGATTGTCTATATACTTGACAAAGCATTGCTTCTTTCCACAGTTCGGGCATGAAAGCTTTGTTCCTCGCTTATATTTTTGAAGTGAAAATCTGTATTCAGTCATATTTGTCGTTTTATTATTGCAGTTCGTGCAGTTTGCATTTATTGCAGTTTTGCAGAAACCTATATGTGAGTGACTTGTCCTAAAATAGCTTTACACAGTAATAACTATAAAAAGTGTACAAGTTATGATTAGACGAGAAAGGAAATTCTATTCAGAAGAATTCCGTGAGCGTGTTTTGACTGCTTACTACAACAGTAATGAATCAGTCGACATGATAGCCCGACGCTTTCAGGTAAAGAGAGATACGGTCAGTAGTTGGGTTCATCGTAAAAGAGTTGCTTCCAATCCAAAAGAAAGTAGTAAATTCGTGGTATCAAGTATAATACCTATGAAAGAAGAAAAGCTACCTATTGAAGCAATGGAAGAACGTATCCGTGAACTAGAGCAACAACTGGCGAAAGAAAAAATGCGTTCCACTTGTTTAGATACTATGATTGATATTGCGGAATGTGAGCTAAAGGTTGATATAAGAAAAAAATCTGGTGCCAAACAGTCCAAGAAGTAAGGCAAAAGCATCCATCATATAAGATAGATGTTTTATGCCGGCTGTTTGGCAAAACCCGTCAGGCTTACTATGAAAAGTCTCATTATGTTGCCAATAAGAATGTGGAAGAAGATGTAATCTTGTCTCTGGTACACAATGCTCGAAAAGATTTTCCACGTATGGGTGCGAAGAAGTTATTAATCTATCTTCAACCTACATTCCAAGTGATGGGTATACACATAGGTCGAGATGCTTTCATTGAATTACTGTATCGTAATTATTTATTAGTCAGAAGGGTGAGAAATAAGAGAAAAACGACTTTTTCCAATCATTGGATGCGTAAATACCCCAATTTGATAAGGGATTATATACCAACGGCTCCTAATCAATTATGGGTAAGCGACATTACTTATATTGAGATGGCAGGGCGTTTTGCTTATCTAGCACTTGTAACAGATGCCTATTCTCATAAGATCGTTGGTTGGGAGCTTGCTCCATCACTTCGTGCTTGCAATGCTCTTGCTGCCTTAAAAATGGCTTTAAATAGTTTACCGGAAGGATATTCCGGGCTTATTCATCACTCAGACAGAGGAAGCCAATATTGCAGCGCCAGTTATGTTAATTTGCTAACACAGCATAAGGTACAAATTAGCATGACGGAAAGTGGCGATCCACTTGAAAATGCAATAGCAGAAAGAATAAATGGCATTCTGAAAACAGAATGGATATACGATGTTAAGCTAAAATCATGGCAGGAAACTATTAACTTCATTAGTCGAATTATTGATTTATATAATAATCAAAGACCACATCAGAGTATCAGTTATATGGTTCCTGCCTTGGTTCATCAAGCAAATATTAAAACAGAACGTAGATGGAAGAATTATTATCGAAAGAAGAATGTACTTAATGAAGAAGTTCCTATCTTTGATCCGAAGTGTAAAGGCATAACAGGACTAAAACATTCAATTCCTGATAATGTCAAGCTTATATAGGACAAAGTAATATAATCTGTAAAGTTTTTCTAGGACAAGATAGAGTAAAGTGCAAACTGCAACAACTGCAAGGTGCAAATGATATGAATTATTGCAGTTTCTCATATTCACCTCGTTTTATCTTCTTGATGATTTTATTGGTGGCAAGATTGACCAGAGAATACATTACAGACCTTTCTGATTGTCCGACCTCTTTTCCTGCTTGAATAGCATCGGCAGTAGTAAAAGTTGCAGAAAGACAGTCGAGCAATTCTTTCTTTTGAGGTTCAATGCTTTCTCTCAGCATATACTTCTGAATATCTGCATAACAACTCTCAAAATATTTACTTAAAGCGATAGCCGATTTTGTTGAATCTATATCCACAAAATCCTTATGAACTTCTCCACAAGCCCAACGAAGAATTTGCAGGACTAAAGCCAAACGGGCTGTTATCATAGGGGCTTTAATCACTCGGCTGTCCACCAATCCGTCGTCTTGAATTTGATTAACGGCTCGAATTGCATTATTGCGCCAGTTAGTAAAATAGGCTTTGGCTTCTGGGGAAAAATCCAATATGCTTTGTACATTGTCGTTATCAGAGAATGGCAAATCAATCACCTTGTTAAAAATTGACTCCCACATATTTGAATATTTTTCAAAAGATGCAAAAGAAGAATCTTCATCCAATTGCCAATCTGAAATTTCTTGGGATGATGGATAAACAAAAATAATTCTGTCAAGTAATCCATTCTCTTTATAGCCTTTTTCTATCAGTTCGTGCATACGAGTTATCTGCATCGTACCTACAATGTTTATAAAGGGATATTCTATATGGATCGGAACAGGCATACTGCATCTTGAAATATCCAACGGCTTACCACTGAATGCTGTTAATAGTTGCTCTATAAGTTGTCCTCTGCTGTATTGGTTCACGGCATTAAACATTCCCATAATCTCATCCACATATACCACAACACCTCGGTGGTTGTCATCAAGCGCACGCATTAACGCTTCCGGAGTAAAGTCTGATATAATAGTCCTCTGTAAAATAGGTTTGTCAGGCAAAGGAGTCGTGTTTTCTTTCTTGCCTTTATTGCTTTCTATCAGATTGTTGTATTGCTCCATCTCTAATTTGAATTGTTTGACAGCTTGCGCATCATGTTTGCGGATAGGGCGAAAGGCAAAATCCAAAGGTGGGGTTTTACCTGTTCCGGGGCGACCTATCAATATCATATAAAGGGCAGAGTTACTTATCCATCCACCACGAATACGGATATTGACAGCGTTACCGATGGCGGTTGATACTGCCACCAAAAGAGAAGCCATCATGTACTCTATGGTATAATTCTCTTGCCTTGCTAAAGTCAATATCATATCTTGGATTTTAGCCGGAAAAGCTTCTAAAGGAATCTTCTTTTCAAAGACTCCTTCAAATTCCATTCTGATGGCATTACATAAGTTAATTGCATCCATTAGAATCGGGTATTTCTTTTTAATCTTATGAACTTGGAGGCTTCATCTTCCAAATCCTTTTCAGATTTTATCTTGCCGGCATGAAGCCACTCATCTATTTCTGATTTAAGGAACATGATACGTTTTCCTCTTTTATGAAATGGTATTTGATGGCAACTCGTCCATCCATACACTGTTTGTTCTGCCGGATGGCTGGGGATATACTCACACAGTTCTTTAAGGTTCATCCATTGCTCGGTTGAAACATTTGAGTTTTGATTGTTCAGACCGTCAATCTTGGAATCCAATTCATTAAGTTTGTCCATCATCCACGACATTGCCTTAGGCAAATCTTCAAAAGTAATGCTCTTTTCGCTCATATTACTGCTTGTTATTTGTTCGATTTTTCGGCAAAGTAACAGTGATTTTCTATGCTGATTTTATGGTGCTATACATCACATAAAAAGACAGCAACGAAACATAATCATCATAAGGGTTATATGTTGATTATCAATGCAAATAATGGGAATTATCAGTAGCAGATTTTTATGATAATGTCGTCTATCATATAGGAGCCATAAGACAATCGCAATAAATGACCGTAGATAAAAATAAAGAGCCACCCACGTAAATTCTACGCAGATGGCTATGTGTATCAAGTATAATATTTAATTATTCTGTTTGAGATAAATCCAATTTAATGGTTTCCGTAGCTTTCTCTTTCTTTTCATCAACAACCTTTGCATACACTTGGGTTGTCCTTACGTTTGTATGCCCCAACATTTTGCTAACTGTATAAATATCAGTACCTCCAGCCAATTGCAGGGTCGCATAGGAGTGACGAAAGCAATGAAATGTTATGTGCTTGGATATTCCGGCTGCTTCAACCCATTTCTTGACAGGACGATTTATCCACGATGGATCTGGCAGTCCGGCAAATACAAGAAGCTCTCCTTCCTGCTGTTCTCCACAAAGATTAAACGCTTGCTCTGATATGGGCATATATTCAACACCTTTTGTCTTTTGCTGGGTAAAATTTAGTCGATAGCCTCCATTGAATTTCTCCACTTCCGACCATTTTAATTTTTGAATGTCGCAGTGACGGATTCCAGTTAAAGCAGAAAACAGAGCTGCACGTTTCAGTAATGGGTCACAAGGTGTTTGAGCCAATTGGTTCAATTCCTCTACCGTGAGATATTCTCTCCGGCTTTCCCTTTCCTGAATACCTTTGACTTTCGCAGAAATATCAATAGTCAGGTAGCCGTCTATAAAAGCCTGTTTCAGTCCGGCTTTGAAAATGGAGAAATATGTAGAAGCAGTGTTTTGAGAAATCGTACCTCGCTTAGTACCACCTTGCGGTGCGTTCATTATGAATTGACGGAACGATTCTACCAGCTTTAAGTCTATTTGCGAAAAGAGGATGGTATCGCCTTTTGCAAATATCTTTAACAACTCATGAACTCTCCTCCAGTTGACAATGATAGAATCGGAACTATGAGCATGTCTTGTTCGTTGCACATGGTCGAAGTATTCGATAAAATTGCTTCGTGAGCGTTCTAATTGTTCTGCCTGTTCAGCATCTGTATCAGCATAAAGAGCCGCATTGTCATATTCCTTTTGCCGTAGGCTTCTGACCTTATCGGCATAGATACATGATTCCTGATCCAATTGAGATTTGCATTGTATAATACCATTCAAGTCTCGCTTTGGCTTATAAGTGGTTTTGCCATCAGCATTAGTCCTTGCATTACGTGATTTATCCCAAACAGGGGTCGTAATGGTACGATTGAGATATTCACGTACTCTTTGCGGAGTATCTTTCCCGGATTGGAATACGGGGTAAGATTCCACATAAAGATACCATTCATCACGATATTCAGACTTGCGGAGCTTTACCGACACTCGTGTATTGACCAATGCTTTCTTCATCGCTTCATACCTTTATATAAGTTATCGATTTCTTTCTTGGGTACATACACGAAGTTACCTATCTGCCGGATCGGAATAGAATATTTGCGTATATGTAGATAAACCGTACTTTCATTCACAAGAAATTTCTCCGTAATCTCTCCAATGGTATAACAGTCTTTAGGCTCCAGACTATATAGTTTGGCAATGGGCTTTGGCTTTGTGAGAGCTTTCTTTCGGAGAGGATAGAGTTTCATGAGTTCAGCTTTGCTTACCCGGATTTGATTTGTCCCAAGATTAATATGGTTAATGGTCTTTTTGCGAATAAGCCGATATAATGTATCACGACTAATTCCGAACAAGGCATAGGCTTCTGAGACCTTAATATAGTCTTGGCCTTTAGGAATACTTTTTACTACTTCATCCAGCCTAAGATTTCTTTTTTCCTCGTCTTTTCTACGTTTCCAAGCAATCTTAGAACATCGAGGAGAACAATACCACGATTCTATAGTCTTGGCTAAAAACTCTTCTCCACAAATCGAGCATTTACGCTTTATTTCAAATTTTGCAGCTGGCATACAGTGACTTATAAGTTGTTATTTTTGAACATCTATATCTTTGTCGCACATTATCTACTTTTTTGTCGCGGAACAATTATGGTACAAATATACAACAAAAATTCGAATAACAAGCAAAGTCAATGGGAAATGATATCAAAAGAAATAGGGTATAACTCATTGAGTTACACCCGATATTCTTATTTTTAATTATCGTTATTTATCGCGATTTACTTCACTTCCTCAAAATCTGCATCTTGAATATTATCATCAGAAGAAGAGTTTCCGGCGTTGGTATTACTCTGTCCTCCGGCATTCTGCTGTGCACCGGCTCCAGGCTGTGCACCACCCTGATACATCTGTGCACTGGCTGCCTGCCATGCTCCATTCATTTCGGCAATAGCAGCATCGATAGCGGCAACATCACCCGCCTTGTGAGCATCTTTCAATTTCTGCAAAGCTCCTTCGATAGCAGGTTTCTTGTCAGCCGGAATCTTATCACCCAACTCTTTCAACTGGTTCTCTGTCTGGAAAATCATAGAGTCAGCCTGATTCATCTTGTCTACTCTTTCACGCTCTTTCTTGTCGGCATCTGCATTAGCCTCAGCCTCAGCTTTCATACGGTCGATTTCGTCTTTGCTCAAACCTGAAGAAGCTTCGATACGGATAGCCTGTTCCTTACCGGTAGCCTTATCCTTGGCAGACACTTTCAAAATACCATTGGCATCGATGTCGAAAGTCACCTCAATTTGAGGAACTCCACGACGAGCAGGTGCAATGCCGGTCAAATTAAACTGACCGATAGACTTATTCTGAGCGGCCATCGGACGTTCTCCCTGCAATACGTGAATAGTCACTTCCGTCTGATTGTCGGCAGCCGTACTGAACACTTCGCTCTTGTTGCACGGAATGGTAGTATTGGCTTCAATCAACTTCGTCATTACACCACCCATCGTCTCAATACCCATAGACAACGGCGTCACATCCAACAATACGATGTCGCCCACTCCGGCTTCCTTATTCAGGATAGCCCCTTGGATAGAAGCGCCCACAGCTACGACCTCATCCGGATTTACACCTTTAGATGGAGCTTTGCCGAAGAAATCTTCTACTAACTTCTGGATGGCCGGGATACGACTCGAACCGCCGACAAGAATCACTTCGTCGATGTCTGAATTACTCAAACCGGCATCCTGCATTGCCTTCTGGCACGGCACCTTACAAGCCTGAATCAAATTATCGGCCAACTGCTCGAACTTAGCACGCGTCAAAGTCTTCACCAAGTGCTTGGGCACACCGCCTACAGCCGTGATATAAGGCAAATTGATTTCCGTAGTCGTAGAAGAAGACAATTCAATCTTGGCCTTCTCGGCAGCTTCTTTCAAACGTTGCAATGCCATCGGGTCTTGCTTCAAATCAACTCCTTCTTCCGACTTGAAGTCAGCAGCCAGCCAGTCGATAATCACTTGGTCGAAATCATCACCTCCGAGGTGAGTATCACCATTGGTAGAAAGCACTTCGAACACTCCGCTACCAAACTCCAGTATGGAAATATCAAATGTACCGCCTCCCAAGTCGAAGACAGCAATCTTCATGTCCTTATTGGACTTATCCACACCGTAAGCCAAAGCCGCAGCCGTCGGTTCATTCACAATACGTTTCACTTCCAAACCGGCAATCTGTCCGGCCTCTTTCGTCGCCTGACGCTGAGAATCCGAAAAATAAGCCGGCACGGTAATCACGGCTTCCGTCACCTCCTGACCCAGATAGTCCTCAGCCGTCTTTTTCATCTTCTGGAGAATCATGGCAGAGATTTCCTGCGGAGTATAGAGACGCCCCTCAATATCCACACGAGGCGTGTTGTTATCTCCTTTTACTACAGAATAAGGCACACGTGCTATTTCTTTCTGTACCTGATCATAGGTCTCACCCATGAAACGTTTGATAGAGAAAATGGTATTCTTCGGATTCGTAATCGCCTGACGTTTGGCCGGATCACCCACCAAGCGTTCGCCGTTTTTAAACGCCACGATAGAAGGAGTCGTACGCTTGCCTTCGTTGTTAGCGATTACTACCGGTTCGTTACCTTCAAATACGGAAACACAAGAGTTTGTAGTTCCTAAGTCAATTCCAATAATCTTTCCCATAATATATCTACTTTTTTATTATTAATCTAAATTGAATGTATTTCTTACGTCCGCCTCTTACGGAAGCAGCGCACTGTTATAAAAACAAACCGCGTGCCAAACTATCTCATGAGGCAGAAAAAACAATAAAAAAAGATTTATCGGAATCAAGAGAGAGTTTTTCTGCTATCTTTGTTCTCGGACAAGCTCATCTGCGACAGTCAGACCTGAAAACTGCCAAAATGGCTGAAAAAATATAAAATGTATGACGAAAATAGCACGACTTCTATTATTTCTTTGCACCTTATCGGTATTCCATATTTCTATAGCACGCCCACGGGTAGCCGTAGTACTAAGCGGAGGCGGTGCAAAAGGTACGGCTCACATCGGGGCACTGAAAGTAATTGAAGAAGCAGGAGTCCCCATCGACATGATTGTAGGTACGAGCATGGGTAGTATCATCGGCGGGTTATATGCCATAGGATATACGACCGAACAGCTCGACAGTATATTCATGGCACAAGACTGGAACACATTGCTTAGCGACAAAGCTTATCGCAACGCGCTTAACCTACAGACCAGAGAACAAAATTCACAATACATCCTCTCCGTCCCTTTCTTTGAAAAACCGCAAGACTTAATCAGCGGAGGAGTCATTAAAGGAAGAAACATCGGGCGTATGTTATGGCAACTCACCGAAGGGTACCACGATTCCATTGATTTTCAAAAAATGCCAATCCCGTTTGCCTGTATTTCCCAAGATTTGGTGACGGGCGAAGAGATCGTATTCCGAAACGGCGTACTGCCCATCGCCATACGTGCCAGCATGTCCATTCCCGGTGCTTTTGCCCCGATATCCATGAACGGCAAACTACTCATCGACGGTGGTATCATCAACAATTACCCGGTAGATGTGGCACGGCAAATGGGAGCAGACATTGTCATAGGGGTGGACGTACAGGATCCGATGAAAAATGCAGAAGAACTTCAAAACAATATCTTCGCACAACTCAACCAACTCATCGACTTGCAAAGAAAAGACCGTTGGGAACAAAATATCGCGCTTTCGGACGTCTATATCAAGGTCGATGTAAAAGGATACAACACAGCCAGTTTCAACACAACAGCCATAGACTCCCTGATGGAACGTGGAGCACAGGCCGCCCGCTCACAGATAGACACCTTACGGGCCATAGGCGGTCGTTTCTCTCCCGACGATTCCATCGTGAGCCGTCCCACTCCTCCTTTCTTCTATATGCACCGCCCGGGAAATATCGAAGCGCGCTATGCAGGAAGCTTGAAAATCCTGATAGGCGATGCGCCCAGAAATTCCATCAATCTGGGACTTAGGTTCGACAACGAAGAACTGGCAGCCTTGCTGTTCAACGGACAAATGCAACTCGGGAAAAAAAGGAATCACCACATCAACCTGACTTTACGTTTAGGAAAGCAAACTTATGGCGACGCGCATTACAATCTCAACTTAGGCAGGGAATGGAACCTTACCACCGGTTATCGTTATACTTACAACGATTTTAATATCTATGAGAAAGGAGAAAGGACGTACGGCATCAGCTTCAATCATCATTTCGGAGAGGTCGGATTCACCAAAAGCTGGAAAAACGTACGTCTCAAGCTGGGAGGAATTTACCAACTCTACAACTACGGCTCCCTCCTCTATCGCTTCGAGGACAGCTCACCGACAGATATTACCAAAGAAAGCTACCTGAAGTTCGGCACACAATACGCCGTCAACACATTGGACGATATTTACTTCCCGACAAAAGGAGCTGAATTCGATATGGAATACTACTATGCCATACCATTAAACGGAAACAAAGCCTTCCACACAGCCGGAATACACTGGAATGCCGCATTCTCTTTCAACTCGCGCTTCACTTTAATGCCCCGGATAGAAGGACGCTATCTGACGACAGAAAACACCGTGGCCGAGATGAATACACTCGGAGGTCAAGAACGGGGCAAATACTTCAGCCAACAAATACCATTCTACGGCATCAATCATTTCGAGATGTCCCATCGTTCTTTGGTCGTAGCGGGAATAGAGGCCCGTCAACGCATCGGAGGAAAGCATTACGTCAGCGGCGTATTCAATATCGCCGCCACATCGGACGACTGGATGCATTTTTTCAAAAACAGCTTCAACGATAACGACCTGTTGGGATACCACATCTTCGGTGGAGCCGTAAAATATGACCTCCGTACCTTTATAGGCCCTATCGGTATTACGATTTGCTTCAGCGACCGAGCCAAGACCGCCGGATACATAAGGGCGGGATTCAATTTCTGAAACCCGCCCTTATGTCCTTCACAGCTTTTTCACTCGGCTTTAAACTCCAAAACTCCACCTTTCATCAAGTCCCGGATGGCAATGAAAGGCGCATCCAGTTTCTTTCCGTTAAAAAGAATGACCGGCAGATGCTTATGTTCTTTCAGACCTTCGGCACGAACTGTCAACACTTTGCCATGCGGCAGTTCCACACGGGCCGACGGGAACCGCGGAATCCCCAACGCATATTCTCCCGACGCCGGAGTCACCGGATAAAAGCCCAACGAACTGAACAGATACCAGGCAGACATCTGTCCGCAGTCGTCATTTCCCGACAGTCCGTCCGCCCCGTTCCTGTAATGGGTATCCAGGATTTCCGGAATACGTTCTTGCGCCTTGTCGAAACGACCGCAATAGTTATATAAATACACATAATGGTGGCCGGGTTCATTGTCATGCCGGTAATGCCCGTTGTCGAACACGTTATCGAGCGCTGCGGCAAAAGACTCGTTACCTCCCATCAAATCTATCAGCCCCTGCACATCCTGCATGACACAAAACTGATAAGTCCAGTTGGCCCCTTCGGTAAACCCTGAATGCTCCCCGGCCCAACAGCCATCGGCATTACGCGCTTGGAAAAGTTTCGTTTTCGGATTATACAAATAGCGGTAATTCTTTGCCCTTCTCATCAAATCTTCATAATCGGTCGTTTTTCCCAAAGCCTTTGCCATTTGGGCAATGCAATAGTCGCTTAAAGCAAATTCCAACGTGCGAGCCACGGATTCATTCGTCCGATCATCCGCCACGTAACCGTTCTTCAAGTAATAAGACAATCCGCCGCGTGCCTCATATCCGCCGTTCCACCATTCTCTGTCCCCCCAACGGTGGAGACTGTCGTCCGTAGGAGGCACGTAGGCATCCTTACGAATCGCTTCATACGCCTTCTCCACGTCATAATCGCGAAAGCCATTGATGTAAGCATCCGCTATTACAGCGTCCGCATGCGTGCCGATCATGATATTCGTATAGGTAGGATTCGGCCATTTGGGTATCCAGCCGCCCTCTTCGTACATCTGTACCAATGCCGTAACCATATCATCCACCCGTTCGGGCGCCATGATTTGCAGCCAAGGGTGTTCAGCCCTGAAAGTATCCCACAAAGAATAAGCATTATAGGAAACGCCCTGATGCACCTTATCGTCAAACGGACTGTAATAACGGCCATATTCCGAAAACTCCCGAGGATACTGCAAGGTACGGAAAAACGCCGTATAGAATATCGTACGGTCTTCTTCGCTCGCCCCCTCCAGGTCTATCTTGGAAAGCTTTTCCTCCCATTCCTTTTTCACTCTTTTCGTCACGGATACAAACGAAGACCTGGCCGGAATCTCTTTCGACAGGTTCACCGCAGCTTGCTCGAAGTCGATAAAAGAACTGCCGATACGTACATCAACCCACGTCGTCCCCGCAGGAAACTCGACATATCCGCCTACCGAACCACCTTCCTCCTGTACAGACTTTCCGCTGACCGCCCCGTCGCGCCATGTGCCGTAACCGGCGAAGTCTTCGGAGAACTTCAACACATAATATCCTTTGAATCCCGGTAAGGCCGGCCCCAAATGGGCATCATGCCTTTCCTTATTATATATATGCACCTCACGCTTGTCGGGATAAATGCGTATGAAGCCTCCTTCGTTTTCCCTCCCGGCCTCCAAATAAAGCAAGGATTTTTCCCCTTTGGGGTAAGTGATATGAAAGAAAGACGCACGTGAAGTCGCTGTCATTTCCGTGGTAATCTCCGAACCGCCGTGTTTTCCCGAAGCGTATGACACCTTATAATAATAAGGTGTAGCCACTTCTTTCCCATGCTCCAGACGCACCTGCCTGTCCGTCGCCTTGATTTTCAGTTCTCCACTTTGGGGCATCAGGGTCATGAACCCGTAATCTCCCATCCAGATGGCCGGCTGATGCGTCCCCATAAAACCGATTAAGACCGAATCGCAACGGCGATACATCGTATGGGATATACCGTTGAGGCGGGTCGCCGCGCACCACTGCGTCATGGCAAAAGGCGAACCCACGGCCGGAGTCGTCCCCCCGTATTCCGTCTCGTGGCTACCATCCGTACCAATCATCATAGACACTTCGTCCACATGGGATTTAGCTGTTTTTGCGGCTTTGCCCGACATGACAAAAGGACACGAAGCCACACTCATCAATAAAAATAAAGTTCGTAATACTCTCATGTTATCAAAAATTTGGTTAGGGTTGTCTTACAAATAAACGGAAAAGAACAGCCCTGCGGCCATTCTTTTCGTTTATAAAAAAGGATATTGTCACGGATTGGCATTGGCATCCTGCAAGGCTGCCGCAATCAGTCCTTCCACTTCGTCACAGAGTTCGGGGTTGTCTTTCAACATATTTTTCACGGCATCCCTTCCCTGTCCTATCTTCGTATCGTTGTAACTGTACCAGGAACCGCTCTTCTTCAGAATGCCCAGTTCCGTACCCAAGTCTACGATTTCGCCGATTTTAGAGATACCTTCTCCAAAGGTGATTTCAAATTCAGCCTTACGGAAAGGAGGCGCCACCTTGTTCTTCACCACTTTCACGCGTACCTGATTACCGACCACCTCGTCGCCGTCCTTGATACTCGTCACGCGACGGATGTCCAGACGCACGCTGGCGTAAAATTTCAAAGCGTTACCACCGGTCGTCGTCTCCGGATTGCCGAACATCACACCGATTTTCTCACGCAACTGGTTGATGAAAATACAAGTGGTGTTCGTCTTGTTGATTGTGGAAGTCAGTTTACGCAAAGCCTGACTCATCAGGCGGGCCTGCAAACCGACTTTATTGTCCCCCATATCGCCCTCGATCTCAGCCTTCGGTGTCAAGGCAGCCACGGAGTCTATCACGATAATGTCGATAGCCGACGAACGGATCAACTGGTCAGCTATTTCCAATGCCTGCTCCCCGTTGTCCGGTTGGGAAATCCACAAATTGTCCACGTCTACGCCCAACTTGGCGGCATAAAAGCGGTCGAAAGCGTGCTCCGCATCGATAAACGCGGCTATCCCGCCGGCTTTCTGCGCCTCGGCAATGGCATGGATGGCCAAGGTCGTTTTACCGGAACTCTCCGGACCGTAAATCTCTATGATACGTCCGCGCGGGTATCCCCCCACGCCCAAAGCGGCATTCAACGCGATGGAACCCGTAGGAATCACATCCACCTGTTCCACGTGGTCGTCACCCAGTTTCATGATAGAACCCTTTCCGAAGTTCTTCTCTATCTTGTCCATCGCCGCTTGCAGGGCTTTCAGCTTCTCCGTATTCGGTCCGCCGCCCCCAGTGGTTTCTTCTTCTTTCTTTGCCATAATCTTTTTTATAATCAAATCATCTATGTTTCAGCTCCCGGCAGCACCCCGACAAGAGATGCTATCCGGGATATACTGCATTAAAGTTCAAGGTCGCCATTGAACACTTCGTGCCAGGGAAGCCCGTCCTTGTTCAACTCCTCCATGAACGGATCCGGGTCGAACTCTTCCACATTCCACACACCGGGCTTCTTCCAGATGCCTTTCAGGAACATCATGGCTCCTATCATGGCCGGCACGCCCGTCGTATAGCTAACCCCCTGCATGCCGGTCTCCAGATAAGCGGCATGATGGCTGCAATTATTGTACACGTAATAAGTCAGCTCTTTTCCGTCCTTCACCCCACGGATACGACAGCCGATACTGGTCTCGCCTTCGTAGTTTTCACCCAAATCCTGTGGGTTGGGCAACACGGCCTTGAGGAACTGCAACGGAACTATTTTCACCCCATTGTAATCCACCTCGTCTATGCGTGCCATACCGATATTCTGAATCACGCGCAGATGCGTAAGGTATTCCTGTCCGAAAGTCATCCAGAAGCGGGCACGCTTGATGGTCGGGAAGTTCTTCACCAGCGATTCGAGCTCTTCGTGGAACAACAGATAAGAGTCGCGCGGACCGATGTTCGGATACGTCAAGTCCTTATGGATTTCCATAGGCTTCGTCTCCACCCACTGTCCGTTCTCGTAATAACGTCCGTTCTGAGTAATTTCGCGGATGTTGATTTCCGGATTGAAGTTTGTGGCAAAAGCCTTATGATGATTTCCCGCATTGCAGTCCACGATGTCCAGGTAATGGATTTCATCGAAATAATGTTTGGCCGCGTATGCCGTATACACACCGGAAACGCCCGGGTCGAAACCGCAGCCCAGAATGGCGGTCAGTCCGGCTTCCTCGAAACGTTTCTTGTAGGCCCACTGCCAACTGTATTCAAAATGAGCCACGTCCTTCGGCTCGTAGTTTGCCGTATCCAGATAATTGCATCCGGTTTGCAGGCAAGCTTCCATAATGGTCAAGTCCTGATAAGGCAAGGCCAGATTCATCACCATGTCCGGTTTGTAACCGTTCAGCAGTTCCACCAACTCTTCCACATTGTCGGCGTCCACCTTTGCCGTTTGGATAGACGGGTTCCCGATGGCCTTCACGATAGCGTCGCACTTGGCCTTCGTACGGCTGGCAATCATGATTTCGTCAAACACTTCCGGATGCTGGGCCACTTTGTGCGCTGCTACCGTGGCCACACCGCCGGCACCGATAATTAAAACTTTTCCCATTTTTTGAATTCGGTATTATAATTAAATATGTATAGGATGCAAAGTTAATGACTTTTTCCAAGAAGTAAAGAAAAAGCCTGTTTTTTTGATTTTTATTTGAATTAGATAATTTGCTCACGCTCGGCAGACTCGAACAAGTTCGGTCTGTTCTCGCTTAATCGCAAATTTCGTCTCCCCTGATGCCCAACGCATTCATCAACGAGTAACCGAGAATCTCCTGACGGAATCCTCTCCCCGCCTGAGGTTCCATGGCCAGCAACGTGATGTCCTTGCCTTCGGTCCGGCCCAAAATCTCGCGTACTCGAAGACCGTATTTCTCCACGTCCGGCACGATGACCAGTCGTTTGATGCCTTTCTCGTCGGCCAATGCCTCGAGCGACTGCAAATAGAGGGCGTCTCCGTCCACCAAGTTCTCCACCTGTACGGAACTCAACTTGAATTCTCCCAAATGTCCGTCGCAGAACGCCTTGCCGTCAAGCTCGGCCTCGAAGTCCGAGGGGGTGAAGTTGTCTAAGGCTTTCCGCCCCTTGCCGTGGATAAACACGACCTGTATGTCGTTCTTTCCCTCTCCGACTCCCCCGTCCAAAGCCGCGCAAACCAGCCATTGCGCCAGGTCGGCCTTAGGAATCGGGCGGTTCAGCATCCGCTCGAAATTCACGATTAAATTGAATGCCACGGCATCCACGTAATCCGCATCCACCAGTATGACATTCTCACTCCATTTCGTTTTTTCCATTTTATGTAGTACTGTTTTCCGTTCACAAAGATACAAAAAAACAAAAGCAGAGCAGCGCATGAAACGAGAATCTGTCGTCACCAACTGCGTCTTTTTGCTTTCAAAATGACAGCAAAAAGGTCATGCAGGCCAGTGGAAAAACCTTTTTCCAGCGTAGTTTCAGATGTTTTCGAGGCATCCTTAAATACAATTTTTCACGTTTAAAGTTCGTTTTTTAATCTTTTTAAGCCGAAACGCGTTTCAATCTCAAGAGATTGATTTTCCGTTCGGCTGAAAAAACATTTTTTTTCTCCGCTTGTCGGCCGGAGGAGGTCTGCATCGGGAGGCGAAATGTACCTGAAAACGACGTAAGGACAAGCTTTTCCGGCTTGATTTTTTGCTATTTGAAGCCATTCCATTTGTCAAAGGCAGATGTCAAAATGCCATGTCTATCCGATTTGTACTATCACGCCCGTCACTCTCCTGCGCAGAACCTCGCAGCCCGGCCTTCCGGATGTTGCCGGAAAGCTCCTTATGGACGACAGACTGTCTTCCCGCCGCCCCGCGAGAATCACGTATTTCCGCAGACTTCCGCACGGGGACGCAAATAACGGATTCTCATGAAGGCCGATTTGACTTTTTGACAAAGACGCTTGCCCCTTATATGAAAGCCCACCTGCCAAAGCCGTCAGTCCGCGAAGCATCCGGCCTGCCATTTTTTTCATGTGTTATGACATTTTGTCAGACTATTCCTTATGGCAAACATTTTGATGCAGGATAAGTGTGGCTCGAAAACGCCACACTGAAACACAGAAAAATAAACAATTAAATATAGAAAGGAAACAACCATGACTTTTGACAAATTTACCATCAAGGCCCAAGAGGCCATTCAGGAAGCCGTCAACCTTGTACAGGCAAGGGGACAGCAAGCCATCGAACCGGAGCACTTGTTGGCCGGTATCCTCAAGGTGGGGGAAAACGTCACGAATTTCCTCTTTCAGAAACTGGGCGTCAACAGCAGGCAAATCGAACAGATACTGGAAAGCCAGATCGCTTCGCTGCCAAAGGTGCAGGGGGGCGAACCCTACCTGAGCCGCGAAAGCAACGAAGTGCTGACACGGGCACAGGATTACGCTTCCAAGGGCGGCGACGAGTTCGTCTCGCTCGAACCGATGCTTTTGGCTTTGCTGACCGTGAAAAGTACGGTCTCCAGAATCCTGAAAGACGCAGGCATCACTGAACAGGAACTGGCATCTGCCGTCAACGAACTGCGTAAAGGAGAAAAAGTGACTTCCCAAAACAGTGAAGACACTTATCAGGCGCTCAACAAGTACGCCAAGAATCTCATCGAGGAAGCGCGGAGCGGAAAGCTCGACCCGGTCATCGGACGGGATGAAGAGATACGGCGCGTGCTGCAAATCCTGAGCCGACGTACGAAGAACAACCCCATATTAATCGGCGAACCGGGTACGGGTAAGACGGCCATCGTGGAAGGACTGGCCCATCGTATCCTGCGGGGCGACGTACCGGAGAACCTGAAAGACAAACAGCTCTACTCCCTCGACATGGGCGCGCTTATCGCCGGTGCCAAATACAAAGGAGAGTTTGAGGAACGTCTGAAATCCGTCATCAACGAAGTGACGAAAAGCGAAGGGCGCATCATCCTCTTCATCGACGAAATCCACACGTTGGTGGGCGCGGGAAAAGGCGAGGGTGCCATGGATGCCGCCAACATCCTGAAGCCTGCCTTGGCACGGGGCGAGCTGAGAAGCATCGGTGCCACCACGTTGGACGAATACCAGAAGTACTTTGAAAAGGACAAGGCACTGGAACGCCGTTTCCAGACGGTCATGGTCAACGAGCCGGACACGCTCAGCACCATTTCCATCCTGAGGGGACTGAAGGAAAGATATGAGAACCACCACAAGGTGCGTATCCAAGACGACGCCATCATCGCCGCCGTGGAACTTTCCAACCGCTATATCACCGACCGTTTCCTCCCGGACAAGGCCATCGACCTGATGGACGAGGCGGCAGCCAAACTGCGTATGGAGCGTGACTCCGTACCGGAGGAATTGGACGAAATCGAACGCCGGTTGAAACAGTTGGAAATCGAGCGCGAGGCCATCAAACGGGAAAACGATCAGCCCAAACTGGAACAACTGAGCAAGGAGATTGCCGAACTGAAAGAACAGGAAAGCAACTACAAGGCCAAATGGGAGGCCGAACGCGGACTGGTGAACAAAATCCAGCAGAACAAACAGCAAATCGAGCAGTTGAAATTCGAAGCCGAACGGGCCGAACGCGAAGGCGACTATGGCAAGGTGGCCGAAATCCGCTACGGCAAGCTCAAGGCATTGGAGGACGAAATCAACCGGATACAAGACCAGTTGAAGGACACGCAGGGAGCAGACGCGATGATTAAAGAGGAAGTGACCTCGGAAGACATCGCCGATGTGGTAAGCCGTTGGACGGGCATCCCCGTGAGCAAGATGCTGCAAAGCGAGCGCGAGAAGCTGCTCCATCTGGAAGAGGAACTCCACAAACGGGTCATCGGGCAGGACGAGGCCATACAGGCCGTGAGCGATGCCGTGCGGCGCAGCCGTGCGGGACTGCAAGACCCGAAACGTCCCATCGGTTCGTTCATCTTCTTGGGAACGACCGGTGTAGGCAAGACCGAACTGGCCAAGGCTTTGGCCGAATACCTCTTCGACGACGAGACGCTGATGACGCGTATCGACATGTCGGAATATCAGGAGAAATTCAGCGTAAGCCGGTTGATCGGTGCGCCTCCGGGATACGTAGGATACGATGAGGGCGGACAACTCACGGAGGCCGTACGCCGCAAACCTTACTCGGTAGTTCTGTTCGATGAAATAGAAAAGGCGCATCCTGACGTATTCAACATCCTCTTGCAAGTGCTCGACGACGGCCGTCTGACCGACAACAAGGGACGCGTGGTGAACTTCAAGAACACCATCATCATCATGACGAGCAACCTGGGGAGCGGTTACATCCAGAGCCAGTTCGAGAAACTGACGCCGCAGACCGGCACACAAGCCCGCGAAGCCCTCATCGAGGAGACGAAAAAAGAGGTGCTCGGCATGCTGAAGAAGACCATTCGTCCGGAGTTCCTGAACCGTATCGACGAGACCATCATGTTCTTGCCGCTCACTCAGGAGCAAATCAAACAGGTGGTGCGCCTGCAAATCAACGGCATCACCCAGATGCTGGAGGGCAACGGCGTGACCTTGCAACTGACCGATGCCGCCCTGGACTTCCTGGCCGATGCGGGTTACGATCCCGAGTTCGGTGCCCGTCCGGTCAAACGGGCCATCCAGCGTTACCTGCTGAACGACTTGTCGAAGACCATGCTGGCACAGCATATCGACCGGACGAGACCCATCATCGTGGATGCGGACAAAAACGGATTGGTATTCAGAAACTAAGCATAAACAAAGAGCGGAAATGTGAAACCACACATTCCCGCTCTTTTTGTTCATATTTCACAATATCCCTACTTTCAAGTATCCATACGCCCATCTCTCCGTCAGTATGAACTGATAAGATAATCAAGAAATAATGCAATACCTAAAAACAGGCATTTGCTCAATCCGCAAATTACTGATTTTGAACGATTGCAAAATTCTCTTTCCAAGCCGTATCTTTGCATTCGCAAAACAAACCTCCTAAACTCATAAAAATTGAAAACGGTAATCAGATTGTTAAGCCTTACATTGGCATTTATTGCAGGAACAAACCACCTTTCAGGACAAGCCCGGAAACAGGCTATGGTCTCAGGCAAGGTGTTCTCCACTTCGAACGAAATCATGGACTTTGCTACCGTACAAGTCAAAGGGACTTCTATCGGAACACGCCCCAACGAAAAAGGAATCTATCATCTGAAAGTCGATGCGGGAAAACATACATTGGTGTTTAAGGCTATGGGGTACGCCACGGTGGAACGTACCGTCACTCTCCAGGCCGGCGAACGCCAGAAGTTGAATGTCAAAATGCACCAGAAAGATATGGAACTGGCCGAAGTGAAAGTGGAAGCCAGCCACGTGGGCCGCATCAACAAATCGGCATTCAACGCAGTGGCCGTAGACTTGAAAGGTATGGCCGGACTGAATAAGAACCTGGCCGAAGTGCTGACCACCGTTCCGGGCGTCAAGCTGCGCGAGACGGGCGGAATGGGTTCGGACATGCAACTCATGCTCGACGGTTTTACGGGCAAACACGTCAAGATCTTTATCGACGGCGTACCGCAGGAAGGAGCCGGAACAGCCCTCAATCTGAACAACCTGCCGGTGAACTTCGCCGAACGCATCGAGGTCTACCGTGGGGTGGTTCCCGTCGGTTTCGGTACCGATGCCTTGGGCGGGGTCATCAATATCGTCACCAACCAAAGGAAACTCGGTTGGTTTGCCGATGCCTCTTATTCTTACGGCTCGTTCAACACCCACAAATCTTTCGTCAACTTCGGACAGTCGTTCAAGAACGGTCTGCTGTATGAAATCAACGCTTTCCAGAATTTCTCGGACAACAACTATTACATTGACTACTACGTTACGGAATTCAGCGATGACGGTATTTCGGAGAACACTGACAAGACAAAGATTTACCATATAAAACGTTTCAACGACCGCTTCCACAACGAAGCCGTGAGCGGCAAAATCGGAGTGGCCGACAAGAAATGGGCCGACCGCCTGATGTTGGGCTTTACCTACACCCACTTTTATAAGGAAATACAAAACGGAGTGTTGCAGAAGGTCGTGTTCGGAGAAAAACACCGTCATGGCTTCTCGTTCATCCCCTCTTTGGAATACCGCAAACGCAACTTGTGGGTCGAGGGACTCGATGTCATGGCCAATGTCAACTACAACCACAACATCACCCACAACATAGATACGGCATCTTACAAATACAACTGGTTGGGACAACGGAAATATACCGGTGTACCCGGGGAGCAATCCAACCAGAACAACGAGGCCAAGAACAAGAACTGGAACGGTACGCTCACGGCCAACTATCGCATCGGCCACGCCCATCTGCTCACGCTCAACCATGTGCTGAGCACTTTTGAACGCACCACCCGTTCGTACGTCGCAGGAAGTTCTCGCCTCTCGGACTTCAGCATCCCCAAGCGTTCCCTTAAGAACGTCACCGGACTGTCTTACCGCTTCATGCCCACAGAGAAATGGAACGCCACGGTGTTCGGCAAGTATTACAACCAATACAACGAGGGGCCCGTATCCCAAAGCGACGACGGTATCGGCAATTACATACAGATGTCGCAAAAAACGAGTGCTTTCGGTTATGGAGCGGCAGGAACTTACTTCATCCTGAAAAACCTGCAGGCCAAACTGTCATACGAGAAAGCTTACCGCCTGCCCTCGACAGACGAACTTTTCGGCGACGAAGACCTGGAAGCCGGACGGGCGAACCTGCGTCCCGAAAAAAGCGACAATGTCAACTTCAACCTCGGATACACCCCGCGATTCGGTAAGCACGGACTGTACATGGAAGGAAGCCTCATCTACCGCGACACGAAGGATTACATCCGTCGCGGATTGGACAACGTGGGCGGTATGGACTTCGGATTCTACGAGAACCACGGACGGGCCAAAACCAAAGGATACAACGTCTCCTTGCGTTACAGCTATGCGAACTGGTTCAGCCTGGGCGGGACATTCAACAGCATGGATGCCATCGACCGTGAGAAACGGTTGGCCGAAGGCACGGGGCAGGCTTCGCTGACCTACGGACAGCGCATCCCCAACCAGCCCTACCGCTACGCCAACTTCGACGCATCATTCTATTGGCATGACTTGTTCGGCAAAGGCAACATGCTCTCGCTCACTTACGACAGCTACTACCAGCATGAGTTTCCCCTGTACTGGGAAGACTTCGGCGACCCGGATACCAAAGCACGCGTCCCCGAACAGTTCTCCCACAACCTCACGCTGAATTACAGTGTGGCCAAGGGGCGTTACAACTTTTCGCTCGAATGCCGTAACCTGACGGACGAAAAGCTTTACGACAATTACAGCCTGCAAAAGGCCGGACGGGCTTTCTATGGAAAGGTAAGGGTTTACTTCGGGAAATAAACAGCATCATTCACTCAATAAATAATTAAAAACATGGAAAAAAGATTCTTTACTTGGGCGCTTGCTGCCGCCCTCTGCGTCGGCGGAGCATTGACTTCATGCAGTGATGACGACACAACTCCCGACGGAGGTAACGGTAATGGCGGCACCACAACTCCGGGTACAAGCAAATACGTCATTGCAGCCAAGGCCGACGAAGGCACTTATCTCGTCACCAGCGAATCGCTCGACGAAGGTACCGTGACGGTATTGGGCAACGGTACCGAAGCCATCGGTGCGTCCTATTGGATATTCTACGGCCAACAATACCTCTTCGGGCTGCAATACAATGACGGAAACGCAGGAACCGGAACTTCTTACGCCCTGAATGCCGCAACCGGAAAGGTAAAAGAAGCACGCGAATACACTTTCAACCGTATCACGACATACGGTACATGGGGCGACAATGTCATCACCTGCTCCACCAACGACGGCTCGCAGGAAAAAGACACCCAAGGCAATTTTGCCAAATATCTCCAGTTCAATTATCTGAATGTACATTCGGGCAATACAACCACCGGTAAACGTATCGCCGAGAACTTCCTCGGCAACGGCGAGATTGTCAGCTTTGCCGGTTTCGTGGAAGCCAACGGCAAACTTTATACATCCGTAGTTCCGATGGGCATGAGCCACTATGGCGTGAACACCTTCCCGGAAAAGATAACAGACAGAGACCTCATAGCTAAGAGTGACGGCGGAAGCGGTTCCGGTAAATACACAGCCGGACAAATTCCTTCCACCCAATATCCTGACAATGCCTTCATCGCCATTTACAGCGGAGACAGTTTCGACGAAACTCCGGTTATCGTAAAAACCGATAAAATCGGCTTTGCCAGCGGACGCAAGAAATCGCAATACTACCAGACCATTTGGGCTGCCGACAACGGCGACCTCTACGTGTTCTCTCCGGGTTACGGGCGTACGGCTACTTCTTCTGCCGACTTGAAGAAAGTTACCGGCCAACTGCCGTCGGGTGTTGTCCGCATCAAAGCTGGAGAAACTCAATTCGATGCCAACTACTACTATAATCTTGAAGAACAGGGTACGGGCCATCCGATGTTCCGCTGCTGGCATATCACAGCCGACTACTTCTTGCTTCAAATGTATAGCGAGGGTACGATGAGCGGAAAGAATGCGCCGACCAACGAACTGGCCGTATTCAAAGGCGAAAGCGGCAAGCTGACTCAAGTAACCGATGGATTGCCAGCCCAAGAGCAGATTTCTTCATTGGGTGACCCCTTCTGCGAAAACGGAGTAGCATACGTCCCTGTCACGACCAAGGACGGCGAGGCTCCGGCACTCTACAAGATAGACCCGGCTACGGCTAAAGCTACCAAAGGGTTGACCATCATTACCCACAACAGCGTGTCGGCCATCGGCAAACTGGCCGCTACAAACTAATTTTGAAATATGAGAAAAGCATTCGCCAAGATTCATCTTTGGTTTTCCATTCCATTCGGCATCATTATCAGCGTCATCTGCCTTTCGGGGGCGGCGCTGGTATTTGAACAGGATATCACCCGCGCCTTGAATCCCGGTTTTTATCGGGTCGAAGTAGAGGACGGAGCAAAGCCGCTCACGCCTTCCGAACTGGTCATGAAGCTCCGCACGCAACTCCCGGACGCATTGCAGATTTCCGGCCTGCAAATGTCGGGCGACCCGGAAGAAGCCTGGATGGTCAGCTTTGAGCACTTAAACCGCAAAACGCTAAGCGTAAACCCTTACACCGGCGAGATAAACGGATGGAACAAAAGCTATCCTTTCTTTCAGACCATGCGCAAACTTCATCGCTGGCTGATGGATGTCCCGCCCCAGAAAGGAGACAAGACCGTGGGTAAAACTATTGTCGGTGTCACTACGCTGGTCTTCGTTGCGATACTCATCAGTGGTGTGGTGATTTGGATACCTCAGACCAAAAAGGCTTTGAAAAACCGCCTTCAGGTATCCTGTAACAAAGGATGGCGGCGTTTCTGGTACGACAGCCACGTATCGCTCGGTTTCTACACCACGCTATTCCTACTCGTCATGGCGCTGACCGGACTTACCTGGTCATTCACTTGGTATCGCACAGCCGTGTATTCCCTTTTCGGTGGCACCGCGCCAAAAGTGAAAAATACGCCTCGTCCGGAATATCGGCAAAAGGAACGGAAAGATGCCGCAAAACAGTCCCGTCCGGACAGACAGCGGCATACAGGCAGAGAAAAAGACCGGAAAGAAACCACTTTCAATTATGCCGTATGGGACAAAGCCGCAGACGCTGTCCATCAGCTCTATCCGACCTACAAGTCGGTCAAACTGGGTATGGAAGGTATAGAAATAGCCCCCAACCCGAATACCGACCGCCGTCAAACGGATAAAATACAATTCGACCCGCAAACAGGTCGCCTCGGCTCCATAACCTATTATAAGGATGCCCCGGCCTCACAAACGCTAAAAGGTTGGTTTTATGCCTTCCACACCGGCTCCTGGGGCGGTGTGTGGACCAAGGTACTTTATTTCCTGGCTGCTTTCATCGGAGGGATTCTCCCGCTCAGCGGCTATTACTTGTGGTACAAACGAAAGTTCTCGTCTCGACAGAAACGTTAACGTCTTCGTTCTACGTAATACACACGTCCCTGGGAAATCCAAAACGGAAATTCCCGGGGACGTATCTTATATCCTATAGCCCGACCCACTCTTCCGAAAAGATAGGCGGACTGGTCCATGTAGGGTCGCGGAACCACCGACGAGGATAGATTTTCATACCGTTGCCATCTACGGCCAAATATGCCCCCCAAAAGCTGAACGTGGAATTGGAAATGATATGCCCGCGGCACAACGTCATCAAATATAAATCCACGTAGTCGGGCAGCAGTTCCGTATGTTCCACATATACGGCATCCTCCATCCAAAGATTCTCCCTCACCCATTCCATATCGTCGGAAAAGAAAAAGAAACGCGCATCGGGCCGCTTCTTTCTGACATAAGCAATGGCTTGCTGGAAATAGTCCACTCCACATAAACCGAAACTCGAGTTGGAAGGATGCAAATAGTCTCCGCGCCTCACGTGTACCGATACCGGATAATCCACGGCTCTTATCATCTGTACGAAACCGCTCTGCAGTTCTGCCAAAAACTGACGGAAAAAGAAGTAACGACGAGCATTCGGTATAAAACGCCGGTGCTGACTGTAATCGTCTATCAACACGGCTTCCGGCTTCTCGTCATCATACAATCTTTTCAAAACTCCCACGGCACGACAGATTTTGAGCCCCCAAACCACCAGTTTTACCCCCCACGGACAAGAAGGTAATTCCAGTTCAAAACAATCGGAAAGCCTCAAACCATTATGCTGTTTCAGCCTACGGTGGTCGTAAAACAGATAAACCTCATCGTGTCCGGACTCCATCAAATCCCGGAAACGACAATATTCGAACATCTGGTTCCCCAGTCCTCCTTTCAGACAAACGATTTTCATGCCGTCCGCGTACAATTCTAAAGACGTATTTTCTTTTTCACCTTTTTCGACTCGTTTTGCAAACGGTCGAGTGCCGTCACCACATACGTATATTTCCGGCTCCCGTCCTCATAAGGCAGTTTATAGAAAGTGTTCGGCGTAATCGCCACGATATTCTCGGCATATTCCAAATCTATAGGCTCGCCCTCGGCAAAGCGATAAACCACATATTGACGCGCACGGTTCATCTCGCTCGTTCCGCGCGGCTCACGCCAAAACAGCATATAGCCGTCTTCCGTCCATAAAGTGGTCAGTTTGCGTACTTTCTTCGGACGCTTGTGGTCTATCCACGGCATCTCGGGCTGCAAGGCCGGATAACGGTGGTAATAGTTGCGCAACATCGTGCCATAATTTCCTTTGTTGTCCACCACTGCCTTGGCATACCATTGGCAACTGCCCTCGATGTTAGGCAACGAACGTTGCAAAGCCATCTTGCGCTCCATCTGGTGTTTGTTCGGGTCCACGGGGTCGGCTTTGGCTACCGTACGGTCCACGTCCTGCCCGATGTAGAGAGGCCGATGTCCGGCATGCTCGCTCCACCAACGTATCAGCGTATCGTAATCGGCCGCAGAATGCCCGATTTCCCAATACACCTGAGGGATGTTATAATCCACCCAACCTTCTTTCACCCATTTCAACACATCGGCATAGAGATCGTCATAGTTCTGCAATCCGCGCGTATTGCTTCCCCTCTTCGGGTCGCTCTTCAAGTTACGATAGATACCAAAAGGAGACACGCCGAACTTCACCCAAGGCTTGACGGCATGGATGCAGTCGTGCAACCGACGGATGAAAAGGTTCACATTCTCCCGTCGCCAGTCATCGCGGTTCATTCCGTTCCCGTAACGTGCATACGTCTGGTCGTCCGGAATGCGCAAACCGCTTTCGGGATAAGGATAAAAGTAATCGTCGATATGAATGCCATCCACGTCATAACGCAACAGTATGTCCGTCACGACGTTGCAGATATAGTCCCGGTTCTCGGGCATCCCCGGATCCATAATCAGTTGTTCGCCATACCAGAAATACCGCTCAGGATGCTTTCTGTAATCATGTGTGGCGGCCAGCTCCTTCGTACCTTTCGTTTTGGCCCGGTAGGGATTGATCCAGGCATGCAGTTCCATGCCCCGTGCATGACATTGGGCTATCATCCACTGCAACGGATCCCAGTAGGGAGAAGGCGGCGTGCCCTGCTGTCCGGTCAGATAACGGCTCCACGGCTCGAAGCTGCTGGCATAAAGCGCGTCGAACTCGGGTCGTACCTGAAACAGGATGGCATTGATACCGCACTTTTGCAGTTCATTCAACTGGTACGTCAGCGTACGCTGCATCTCTGCCGTACCCAACCCCATAAACTGATAGTTCACACACTGTATCCATGCGCCGCGAAACTCCCGTTTGGGCGACAACTGGGCCTGAAGCGCAAAGCTGCAAAGCCACATCATCAAAAGCAAAAGTGATTTTTTATTCATCATACACGTTATTTCCGTGCAAAAATACAATAAAAATCCATCATGCGTTTGCCAAACATTGACTAACTTTGCAAACATAAGGACAATTAACGAAAACAACTGATGAACGACTACATACATATCAAGGGGGCGAGGGTGAACAACCTGAAGAACATCGATCTGGACATTCCACGCAACAAACTGATTGTCATCACCGGCCTGTCCGGTTCGGGCAAGTCTTCGCTGGCGTTCGACACGCTCTACGCCGAAGGACAGCGACGCTACGTGGAAAGCCTGTCGGCTTACGCCCGGCAATTTCTCGGACGAATGAGCAAACCGGAATGCGATTACATCAAAGGCATCCCGCCCGCCATCGCCATCGAGCAGAAGGTAAGCAGCCGTAATCCCCGTTCCACCGTAGGGACTTCCACCGAGATTTACGAATACCTGCGCCTGTTGTATGCCCGTATCGGGCGCACTTTCTCCCCCGTGAGCGGACAGGAGGTGAAAAAAAACACCACGGAAGACGTAGTGCAGTGCATGCTCTCCTATTCCAAAGGCACGCGCTTCACCGTACTCGCCCCGTTGCAGGTGCGTGAAGGGCGTACCCTTCAAGAGCAACTGGACAGCGACTTCAAGCAGGGTTTCTCGCGCATCGAAGTAGACGGCGAGGTCGTGCGCATAGAGGACTTCATGCTGGAACTGGCCTCGGAACCGTCGAAAGGCGAACACCGCACCATCCATCTGCTCATCGACCGCATGAGTTGCGACGACAGCAAAGATGCCATCTCCCGACTGACCGACTCGGCCGAAACCGCTTTTTATGAGGGGAACGGGCAATGTATGTTGCGCATCGTTCCGTCGGGCATCCTGCACACTTTCTCCACGCGCTTCGAGGCGGACGGTATCACGTTTGAAGAACCATCGGACAATTTATTCGCGTTCAACTCGCCGGTCGGTGCCTGCCCCGTATGCGAAGGGTTCGGCCGCGTCATCGGCATCGACGAAAAGTTGGTCATCCCCAACTCGGCCCTGAGCGTGTACGACGGAGCCGTGGTCTGCTGGCGCGGAGAAAAGATGGGCGAATGGAAAACGGAGTTCTGCCGCCGGGCGCAGAAGGCCGACTTCCCCATCTTCGAGCCTTATTACAAGTTGACGCGGGAGCAAAAGGATTATTTATGGCACGGAAAGACCGGTGCTTCATCGCCCGAAGAGGAAATCTGCATCGACAACTTCTTCAAGATGTTGGAGAAAGACCAATACAAGATACAGAACCGCGTCATGTTGGCACGCTACCGGGGCAAAACGATCTGTCCCCAATGCCACGGCACGCGCCTGCGCCCCGAAGCCGGATATGTGAAAGTGGGCGGACGGGCCATTTCGGATCTGGTAGACCTGCCCGTCACCGAACTGAAGAAATTCTTCGACACGCTGACACTCACCGCCCACGAGGCGGAAGTGGGCAAACGCCTGCTCACCGAAATCAACAACCGCATCCGTTTCCTGCTCGACGTAGGACTGGGATACCTCACCCTGAACCGCCTGAGCAACACGCTTTCGGGCGGCGAAAGCCAACGCATCAACCTGGCCACGTCATTGGGCAGCAGCCTGGTGGGGTCGCTCTACATCCTGGACGAACCGAGCATCGGACTGCACAGCCGCGACACGGACAAGCTCATCCGCGTGCTCCGGCAATTACAGCAATTAGGCAACACGGTCATCGTGGTGGAACACGACGAGGAAATCATCCGTGCGGCAGACTATATCATTGACATCGGACCGCAAGCCGGACGCTTGGGCGGCGAGGTGGTGTTCCAAGGCGGCCTGCAACAGATGCTGGCCGAGAAACCGCAGGACACGCGAAGCTACACCGTGAAATACCTGACGGGACAGGAAACCATCGCCTTGCCGGACAGCGTGCGCCCGTGGACAAACTATATCGAAGTGAAAGGCGCACGGGCCAACAACCTGCGCGGAATCGACGTACGCTTCCCGCTCAACGTCATGACGGTGGTCACGGGAGTCAGCGGGTCGGGTAAGTCCACCCTTGTGCGCGACATATTCTATCGCGCCATGAAACGGCAGTTCGACGAAGTGGCCGACCGCCCGGGCGAGTTCCTCGGACTGGAAGGCGACCTGCAAATGGTGAAGAACATCGAGTTCGTGGACCAGAATCCCATCGGCAAGTCTTCGCGCAGCAACCCCGTCACCTACATCAAGGCCTACGACGAGATACGCAAACTGTTCGCCGCACAACCGCTGTCCCAGCAAATGGGATTCACGCCCGGCTTCTTCTCTTTCAACACCGAAGGCGGACGTTGCGAGGAATGCAAAGGCGAAGGGACGGTCACGGTGGAAATGCAGTTCATGGCCGACCTCGTGCTGGAATGCGAGTCGTGCCACGGCAAACGGTTCAAAAGCGACCTGTTGGAGGTGAAATTCGGCGGGCTGAACATTTACGACGTGCTCAACATGACGGTAAACCAGGCCATCGAGTTCTTTGACGCGCACGGGCAATCCAAGATATCCAAAAAGCTCAAACCGCTGCAAGACGTGGGACTGGGCTACATCAAGCTGGGACAATCGTCCAATACCCTTTCGGGCGGCGAGAACCAGCGCGTGAAACTGGCCTACTATCTCGGCATGGAGAAAACGGAACCGACCATTTTCATCTTCGACGAACCGACCACGGGACTGCATTTCCACGACATCAAACGCCTGCTGACGGCTTTCGACGCCCTCATCCTACGCGGCCATACGCTCGTCATCATCGAACACAATATGGACGTCATCAAATGTGCCGACCACATCATCGACCTCGGCCCGGAAGGAGGCGCGCAAGGCGGCAACGTGGTTGTGTGCGGCACACCGCACGAAGTATCGGTCTGCCCGGACAGCTATACGGGCCGCTACCTGAAAGAAAAGCTCTGAAGTCCGGCCTAAACCACCCAATAAGATCAATAAGAAGCCCCTCACACATTCACCGTGCGAGGGGCTTCACCAACCTTAAAATCCACTATCCTCTACCGGACCATGGCTTTTACCACTGTAGTCCGTCCGTCTGCACCGGCCACCTTGAAGAGATAAGCTCCTTTTGCCAGTGCGAAAGTCACTTCGCTTCCGACAGCCTCCTCTACAGCCACGACTTTACCGTCTACCGTCACAACGGTCACGACATCGCCGTCGTTCACACCAAACACGGTGGCCTTGCCCATGCCGGACTTCACATATATCGCATGCCGTTGGTCTGCATCCATACGTTTGAAACTCAAAGTAAAGCGTCCCTCAGCGACTCCCGCTTCCGCCGTCCGGAACGAGTAAGCCCCTTCTTTCAGGTCGGCTGCCTTGCCCGTCGCTGCATCTTTCAGCATCACATATTCATAATCTTCGGCCTCGCAATCTTCCGGAATACCGATGGAGTACATACCTGCTTCCGGCAGGCTCACGCCCACGCCTATCGTGCCTTCACGGTCGATGGCCGAAAGCAACGAATAACGTCCGCCGTCGCGTACGGCAAAGATTTCAGGTTCGCCGTTGTCGTTCATCCACTTCACACCGTCGCGCGCCAAGTCGAATTCCGTCGAGGCTTCTTCCGACGGCACCGCCGTCAACTGCAACTCGTCATAGATGCCGTCGTTTTCCTCCAGACCACGCTTACCGGCTGCGGAAGCGACATACAAGGCCAACTTCGTACTCCTCGTGTTGTGGTCTATCTCTGCCTTACGCATGCCCACCGTAAATGTTTCCGTCTCTTTCAGGGTCGCCGTCTGGGTGAATACTGCGCTGCCCACCGGGATATTGCCCTGTGTACGCTCGCCATCAGCCCCCATACCATCCGTGTAATATCCGTTATTGGCATAACCGTAAATCACACGGCCGTATTCCATATCCTCGTAGTTCATCGTACAGAGGTAAGGCGAACCGAAGAGATTCCAGCTCATATTCTCCTTGTGGGTGAACTTGTCTCCGGTGTCGCTTGACGAACTCCAAGGACTGTTGAAGTTATACTTCTGCAACACGACATTCTTCGGTTGTCCGTCTTCCTGATAGCTTGTACCATAGAAGCGGAGTTTCACGTCCTGTTCCGGACTGCCTTGTGCTTCGAAGAGCAAGCCTGCCATCTGGGTTGATAAACCATTGGAAACTTCTTCCCAAGCGGTAGAATTATCCGAAGCGAACTTGTAGTCATACTTCGCACGCTCCAGACCATTATACCTATAGGCTTTCACGCTTGTCCCGAGTCCCTCATTTCCGTTCACGGTCATTTCCGTCAGGCTGAACGGCATGGCCACCAAATCCTTATAACCGTTTGTGGCTGTCAACTTACGTTCGGCTGCAAAGTTCCTCAAATCCACTTGCTTACCGTTGCCCCACAGGCCTGCGCCGTGTTCCAGCAACAGGAAGCCCGGATTGAACGGTGAGGAAGCCGTATAGTCGCGCTCCAATTGAAGTTCATTGCCTTCACGGACATAAACCACAGACTTACCATGCGGATAGTCATCGTCATTCACCGTGCCGAAGTTACCATTCCCTCCGCCGATGATATTCCAAGTTTCGAAGCAGCCGTTATCCACTTGATTACGGATACGCTTGTTACCTGCAATATCTTTCTCGTGGCCGACCATCGTCATTATCGCTTGAAGACCATCATCAGAGCCCTTGTCTATGTTCGTTTCGTCTGTTTCCTTTAACTGGTATTTCCAGTAACCGTCCGTTACATAGCCATTCTCCGAGCCATTCTGGACGACATTTTGCTTTTGGCCGGTTATAAAGCTTCCGCTGTTCACAACTGTCACATTCACGGCTTTTCCTTCACCATTCACAGTTGCCCCGTCAGCCAAAGTATTATACAAAATACTATTTGTACCGACCTGTATCGATGCTCCGACTGTCAGGATGGAAGTGCCCAGTATACCGTTGCCCTCTACCGAAGACGTACCCGACACCTCAAAGCCGTCCACCACGCTTGCACCCGAGACAGTTACCCCTCCCTTCAGGGCAGAACGGTCGGCAGTTTCCAACAATCCGCTACGAGCCATTAATACCTTTTCCACCGAATTATCCTCTGCCACAGTCTCGGTATTCATGCCTCCGTACACCTTCACACCGCCACGGGGCAAATGCAACTGCTCGTTGCTTTCCACATTCTGATGCACAAACACATAACCATTGTTTCCAGAAGAAGTATTGGCATAAACCGTAGCCAAATCCACAGCTCCCTGCAAGTCGCTCATGGCATGTTCCCAACTGCTTCCGCTGTTGTCACTGCCGGCCACACCCTGCTTCACATAGATGTATTGACTCAGTTCCGAAGCATATTCGTATGCTCCGACATCGATTCTCTCGCCTACTACACGGTGCTTTCCGGCCAAATCCTGTTCACTACCCAAATCAGATGCCACATGTGAGGTATAGGACTCATTCTGACCTTGGTTCAGCAACGTGAAACTGGGTCGGATGTTGTAGTCACGCTTCAACACATCTGTTGTATTGCTCGGATCTACGAAGTTCGGTCCTTCCTCCAAATTCGTATTAGCAACATCGCCCAACACTTTATTGCCATCGCTTTCACCACTTTCAAATCCGGCTGCTCCGCTATTCCATGCCACCGAGTTATACACTTCGGCCGAACCGTTGATACCCGCTACATTATTGTTAGCAAACGTAGCATTCACCACCTTGACCTGACTGCCCGAAACAACATTTAATCCTGTCTCACCATCGGCAAAAAGCGTATTGGCTATCAAAGCCCCCTCATTGGCTGCATCCGATATTTTCATGCCAAATTCACCTGTCTTCCGGAAAGCAGAATTTTTCAGTGTGAGCTTACCGTTCCCCAAAGTAGTAGCATTCAATCCTATTTTGGCTTCTTGGAACGAAAGGCCGGAAATATTTACCGGCTTACCGTTGGTAGCGACACTCAGCAAAGTGACATCATTATTACCGTTACTCCCCGTCAACACCGTAGGCTGACCGAAATCCTGAATACCGGATTCGTTATAGGAACCGTTTACGGTCAATGCCGATACATATGTATTATCTGTTCCGCTCATGGAGATTTGGTAAGCTATGTCACCCACAATCAAGTTATTCCCCATAGTGTACGTACCGGATTTGATATGCACTTCTTTTTCAGTTTTCAAACCACCGGTAGCATTGGCCATGGCGTTCAACGCCCCACGCAAGTCGGAAGTAGCATTGTCCCAGCTCGATCCGTCGCGCTTTCCGCTTTCCGTAGTAGCCACATACACGATATCCCGATCAGATAGTTTCTCAGGATACTGATACTCGAACACACCGATATCTATTTTCTTAACCATTGGCTTACCGTCCGGTCCTGTCGGACCGGCATAACGGGAAGCAGTACTTTTCATATATAAAGTATTATATGATGCAAAGTCACCTGTCATCCACTCCTTATATGCCCCAGTAGCCTGAGTCATATCCGATTCTGCCGCAGCCAACTGACCATCACCGGCATCTACCAACACGGAAATCGCTACCGGTTCCCATTTCGCAGAAACCTTATTTCCCTCCGTTCCGGCCACCGTAGACGGGTCGTCGAAACGCGGACCATTGACAGCGTTGTTTTCCTGGTCAAGAAGAACAAAACCATCAGTCTGTACACCAAGTTCTACATCAAAGGCCGAATTTTTGATACCCGTAGTCGCAAGATGAACAGGATTACCTGCACACTCATTACCCCACACGGCTGTGTTTGTCATTTTACTTGCATTGTTGCTTGTACTTTCCACATAAACAGCCGCATACTGTCCTGCTTTATTCCGTACAAAAGTATTGTTCATCAAGTCGACCTCTCCGATACCGCTCACCGCAACAGCACCGCCCCACGACGGGTTGTCCTCCGTTCCTATGTCCGTACCATTATTGGCCCATAACGTATTGACAGCTTTCAACCAATAGGCTTTATCTGCTCCAGCTAAATAGAGTGCACCGCCGCGAATATTCCATCCTTCACTTTCATCTACATCATTGCCTATTTCTGCATCTTCTACCGTTCCGTTTCCTGCAAAGATCGACCCTACGGACGTTACATTCGCATTCAGTGCATATACAGCGCCTCCACGCACAGCCTTATTATTCAGCAAACGACAACGAACCAACTTATAATCTACGCCTACGGTATAAATACCGGCGCCACGGCCTACCTCCGAACGACCTTTCATCACGTTGTAAGTCTCACCATCCATAATGGTCAATCCATCCAGAGTCACACCTCCCAAACCAGATACCTGCGCATCAGCTTTGCTATACAACACATGATAAACGTTCTTTTCCTTGGCCGAAAGATTGACATGTCCCGAAAGAATCGTCGGGTGTGCCATTTCCCAAGGTTCGGTAATACCATTCGAGTTCAAGTCTCCGCTTTCACGGGCATCCAATAAATTTAAGATGTCCGCATCAGTACTTTCTTTTAAGTCCTTCAGTTCACCTTTATTAAATAGTTTATCCAACCCATACGAATAATTTTCCTCTCCCGAGAATCCGCCGAAGATCTGCACACCTTGCGGAATTACAAATGAATTCTGGCGTTGGTTCGGCTCACCCGTTTCAGGGTCAGCGTCCTTACGTGCATTACGCGGCTTGTAAGTCCCTTCAGCCATCCATATCTCAAAATCCGTGTCATCGCCAAAGTCGGTCGCCCTTACCTTATTAATATAATCCAAGGCTTCATCCAAAGAAGCAAGTCCCGTATAGAATGAACATCCTTTCAATTCATCTTCCTGTTCAGCCTCTTCATTGCTCAATTCAACATTTGCCGTTAGCGACACAAAGATTCTCTTAATAATTTCACCTTCATTTCTCGGCATTCTCATACTACCACCTAAATAAGCATAAGCCCCGGCATCTATTTTCTCCAAATCCTGTGCTCCCTGTTGCTGTATGCGAGAAATTCCTTGCATATCGTAAGCGGCAACTTCATTTTTCGATTGCAATTCCTGTTGCAATACCGATGTGGTTCCTCCTTTCACTAACAGCGAGAACGGACGCGGGATGTAATAACCTTTAAAATAAAGATCTTTATCTGCTTCCATCTTATGGTTCCCGTAATTACCCGGCAACTCATAAGTTTCTACGAAACAGTTATTGAACGGATAGAAGCCTCCTTTTCCATTTTCCTCCGTGTCAATGCCTCCAAACAAAGCATCCTCAAATTTCTCATCCGTCACACCACTGATATTCTTGTCGCTCGGAGCTGTATTCCCCCACACTACGGTATTGACCGTCAGAGCAGCACCGTCTTCCAGATAAAAACCTCCGCCTACTTCGGCAGCCTCGTTTTCTACTACTGTACCCGAAATGACATGTGCACGATTATCTTTCGTCACACCATCTTCAGCCGACAAGTACATACCGGCCCCCTTATCGGCTTTGTTCTGCATTACGCCGCAACCGGACACCATACCGCCGGGCAACACGAACAATCCGCCGCCTTCGATGGCTTCGTTGTTGCGAACCACACAGTTGCGTATGTGTGCCCCCTTCGGCACAACGGCACCGCCACCACGGGTGTTGAAACTACCGCTACCGGAAGAAGCCGTAGCCAGACCGTCTTCCAAATAGACTCCGTCAAGCACCGTCTGTTTATCCAAAGCAGCCGTTCCATCCTGTCCGAACTGTACGGCATGATAACCGTTCACCGCCTGACGGCCTCCGGCCTCATCGCTCACTGCACTCAACACAGTCATATATTGCGCAGCGTTGCGATTGTCATCATTCCAGTTTCCATCATTCTGATATATACCGCCCACATAAGAACCTTCATTATATCCGCCCATCACGGTCACGCCTTCCGGAATCACGAACGTGTAACTCTTCGGATCGTTCGGATTAGCCAGCGTATTGGAATGATACACAGTAGTATAACTTTCATATCCGGCAATCTTCACAATCGCCGTATTACCCTCTGTCACACGCTGTCCTGCCGCATTCAGCACTTCCTGCAACTTCATGGCACAGGCTGCATTAGCCGGAGAAGAAGCATCTGCCGTACCGTTACCGTTAAAGGTCACATAATACACTCCTTTATCATCAGGCTTAACCATATCTTCATTTTTGCGCTCATAAGCACCGGCATCCACCGTACAGTCTTTCACGCGGTCGGTGTAATCCATGTCTGTATAATCAAAGAGGTCTACACCCGTTGGCAAAGTTTCAAGTTCGACTTGAGTATTTTTATACCAAACGCAAGGCCAACCCCGATAATCTGCAACATCTACATAACCATTTTTCCCATCATCATCAGCCTCTAAGTGATCTCCATACGTTTCATTTGCCTTAGGCATTTGTACTCGATCTATTCTTATCTCATTAAGCCCCCGGTTCAATCCGTAGCTTCCTGTCAGACGATAATTGGCATTTGCATAATCTTGAAAAATCTGTTCTCCTCTAATATCTTTTAAATCGATACTGTTGCTAATATTTATGGTATGTCCACTATTCTCCAGTGTTTTATTTCCATCCAAGTTCAATCCTGCCAAATCAGTCCCGTATACCGTTTCTATAAGACCATTGACAAAGTCTACATCTACACCACTCTCAGAAAAGTTAGCATTACCTTGCATACCATTACCATGATTTGCACTATTCCAACCGGTATTACCATAAGATATGGTATTATAGATTTTCACCGTACCCGGAATAGATGTTTTTACGCCGACCCACAAGCGAATACCGCCACAAGCACGGCTTCGTCCTTCTGCTCTATTTTTGAGCACGGTGTTGTTATAAAACTCTCCAACTTCCATACAAACACCGGCACCGTCTGCATAATTGGCATTCGCTTCATTCTCCGCAATAATGCAATTGTATAGCGTAGAATAAGCCGTATAAATACCACCGCCATAAGCAACACCATTCTCATTGAAGTTACCATCGGTACCTACACATCCCATCCTGTTTTTCTGGATGTAACAATTCACCATCGTTCCGCCATAACAATAAACACCACCTCCGCGTATTTCTATATCACCTCTGCCAACCGGCGTATTCCAGTTATCTGTAACGATACAGTTCTTCAAGGTGACATTATTGAAAATACGGGCACCCGCGCCACCGTCGAACTGGCTGCTACCTATATCCAAACGTCCCTTGGTGATGGTAAAGCCATCCCACATGGTAGGAATAACAAAATCTTTACCTTTAACGTACTTCGTCTCGTTTATATCGTTACCCGAATGTACAAAAATACGTGGGTTATTATTATCCTCTTGCGACAATACACGTAATCGTGTACCAGCAGGCATGCCTGACAGTCCGCCGCGTATCAACCAATTACCATATCCATCTCCGACTTCCACCTTTTCACGGGATTCCACCTTAACAAGGGTGGCCGTACTCAGGGGATATTCAGTTGCCAGATAATAACCGGCAGATTGCTCTTTACCACCATCTATCTCCCCTGCCACCGGATAATAACCTGTACCTTCGTTTCGGATATATTCACCATTATTATCTTCTTCATATCTGATTGCTTTCCGAACATACTTTTTTACTCCAGGTATATTCACTGTTCCAACTTTAATGTATCTACTCCCCCAAGAGCTTTCACCATCATTACTTTCAAAATACTTATAATACCCTGTCTCCAAATAAACATATTCAGCAAAATTTGCAGCAGCCGAAACATAAACAACTTCTCCTGTAGAATTATAATAATAATTTCCCTCTCCCACATTTACGAGTTCATCCACAGACGGCAACATTGAAAGAGGCAACAATATCGTCTCATACATCTTCACACTATCAGCACGCATTCCGGTATATATCTCCTGTGACACCAAAGGTCTACGGTCGTCCACTCCCGGACAACCGCTTGCCGGGAAGCCACCAAGCACATCCACACCCTCTTTTATGATAAAACAGGCAGGAGCGTTACCCACCGGATTTTCAGCATACGTTCCGGCAGCCACCCACACTTGCGCACGCTTGTCGGCATCCTTTCTATCCTCTTCAGACAATTTATTATTGTATGCCAACGCCTTATTCACAGCACCATTGATGCTGCCCATAGCGTCCTCCCACGAGAGTCCGTCTCCCGTTCCGTTTTCACGCACATAAATCACCCGACCGCTCTCCGGCAAATCAGCCTCGTATGCACCAAGGTCGGGCTTACCACCAAGATTTCGGCCTTTGCCGGAAATATCTTCCGTGACACCTTCTACCGCATTGGCTTTGTTAATCAAAACGGCCGCATCCGTAGAACTGGTCAACGGACGGAACTCTGAATATCCTCCTAAATACGTATCATAGCCTAAAGTAGCTCCCGGCGCATTCGTCGGATTGGCAAAGTTCTTGGCTCCGTCGGCCGACAACGTATTCAAATTTTGCATGTTATTTGAACCGAACGTATTTCCGGCACTGAACGAAGTGGAATAATTTCCTCCCGGTGCGGCACCCTTATTGTTCACCACCGTAACATAATGCATCGTCAAGTTGTTTGCAGCAATAACCGAAGCACTCTCCGTCGTATTCGTATTATTGTTCACCACGCAATTCACCAACGTCAAATTGCTGCCGTCTTGTGCAGAAATAGCCGCAGCCTCCACGGCCGTATTGTTCTCGAAAACCGTGTTGCGTACCGTTACCGCAGCCCTTTTGCCCACCAGCATACCGGCTCCGGACTTGTATGTGCTCGACACAGCATAACCGCCCACGACATGGAAACCGTCGATTTCCACATTGGCATCTTCGGCCACCGTGATACAATGGTATAACCCATCCTCCAAAGCCTTGCCTTTGGGATTACCGTCTATCACGGAACGGTACTCCAAAGGTTTGCGTGCAGCACTGCCATCGTCCTCTACGCGATAGCCGCCTTTGATAACCAACGGACGTTCCGTTTTCAGCACATTGATAGTGGCCGTCTTGGGGTCGAGATTAGTAAAACTGTAACGCGGATAGCAATCGCCTTCACGTACCAAAATCTCAAACCGTTCAACTCCATCCGTCGCCTGCACATTGGCAAAATATTCTATCGCTTCGTTGATCGAACGGTAAGCCTTAGCCCAAGAACTTCCGTCGTGTTCTGCATCCGTACAACTTACATCGACATAAAGACGCCATACCTTATTATCCGCCTGATGTTGAAGGGTTCTTTTTTCCGTCATCACAGCTCCTACGCTCGGCTTTTGAGCAAACAGATCCCCTTTGATATCCAACTCGGGAGCCAATACCACTTCCTCGGGGAAACGTCCTAATTCCAAACCTATAGAACGCAAGTTAGAACCTTGCACCGGAAACCAATAATACTCCACGTTCTTCAAGTTCGCGTCCACTCCTCCCTGGCTGGGCATGCCGCTCTGTTCAAAATCAGGCGTAATAACCCCTTCTGTATTAGAAGAGTTGTCATCACTCAAAGACACCATGTCCTGTTGGAGCGTATTGTTCCATACAGAGTTGTTCATGCCCGACACCGCCGTATTGAAGAAACGTACGGTCTTCACCGTAGGATTCACGGCATACATCGGCACGTTTCTCTCCTTAATCAGATTGTTCCACAATACGGAATTAACCGAAAGGCCGTAACCTTTCACATACAGTCCGCCCGTTTGTGCCGATTCGTTGTCGGCTGGGTCCACCGTACCCACGGAGACATTGTTGACCATCGTGGTTTGCAGCATCACACCTCCTTGGTTACAATAGACCGCACCGTTGTGGCGGCTCGTGTTGTTGCTCACCACCGACGTAGACAATATCTGATATTCGGGGTGCATGCTACCGTCCGTCCACTCCGTATCGGAAACCATATAGACGGCAGCCCCGTCGTAACCCGAATTATTCGTCAGCATGGAACGCAGCACGATACCGGAATTGTCCACATAAACGGCTCCTCCCTGCTGTCCTTCATTATTATACAGCAACGAACCGATGATGCGTCCGCCATAAAGGTAGACACCACCGCCTTTTCCCGTGGCTGCATTCTCTGTCACCACGCAATTTGTAAGATAAGCATTTCCGGCCATATAGACTCCGGCTCCGCGGTCGCCGAAGAAATTTTCTTTCGTACCTACAGTCTCCTGAGCCGACCCTCCTTTGATGGTCACTCCGTCGAGCACGGTCACATTCTTGAACGCCGTACCGTCCAAATTGGCGAACCATACCACGTGATTGGAATTACTGCCAGTCACGCTCCATTTATTATCAGCCTCATTATATTCACATTTTCCTCCGCCGCCCGTTGCAGCTCCTCCATAGGCATTCCCCACAAACACGGTAGGATGTGTGTACTGCCAAGGCATGCTTCCTTTTTTATTATCCCGCTCAGCTCTGGTTTCTTCATTCCCTTCAAATCCGCCATACACGCTCACGCCATCTTTCATGACGAAAGCCGCCGAACGGTCGGTACTTTCACCGCTCATATAAACTGAAGGCTGGTAAGTACCGGCTTTCACCCATACTTCTCCACCTTGGCCTCTTTCCGCCAATCTGTTAATGGCTTCCTGTACGCTTCTAAGAGCATTGCCCCAATCAGAGCCGTTGTTGGCATCATTTCCATCCGGCTTTACACGCAAGATACGGTCGGCCGACACAGCCTGAAACTCGTATGCACCGATATCCGTCGCGTCACCCACCTTACGCGCACTTCCACCCAAATCATAGCCTCCATACGTTGCCGAAGCATAGGCATCATCCTGGCCTTTGTCGATAAAGGCAGAACCTTCGAGTGCCTGCCAGTTCCAAAGTGGATAAGCATTATAAAGCCAGTTGAAATCGCGGTCGAAACTCGTTTTCAAAGAGGGCGAAGCAAAAAAAGGCGATGCCTGCGAACGGTCATTATTCTTGTCGCTTACATATACATTTCCAAAATTATCCATACGATTAGGACCTTCACCCTCAACCTCGTGATAAGAAGAATTTCTAAATCCGGGAGTAAACTCAGAAAACAACGTGGTATTACCCCAAACTACGGTATTGACGACCTTGGCATTATCATTTGCACCACCACTAACTGTGAGGTCCACACCTGCCACAGTATTACGGGCAATCGTAGAGTTAAGCACGCTCGCATCAGGAGAAATACGCACTCCGCCGTTTTCGTTGTTGAAGATCGAGGTGTTGACCACAGTACCCTTACCGGCGATGTAAATACCGCCGCCTTTGTTGGCCACTTCCGCTATCAATCCGGCCTCATTATTATATACCACACATTGGTTAATATAAGAATTGCTGCTGGTAACCTTTCCCGCCTTCTCGTCCACATAAATAGCTCCGCCGTTCTGTACGGCATAATTGTTAAAGAAGAAACAACGTTCTATACGGTAAGCACAAGAGTATGTTTCATGTCCCGTCACCAATACACCACCACCATTCACTGAGGCATGACCGCCCACAATCGTAAAACCGTCCAAAACGGAAACGGCATCGTTTATATTGTTCGCAACGCTATTATTGAGGTTCATCGTCAACACATGCTCTGCATTGTCCGAACGAAGAGCGTTGGAAGAGCTAATCAAATTGACATGGTCGATCGTGTCGTTCATACTAATATCGCCCGAAAGGATAGAGCGACATGCGAAATTATAGGCTTTACCCAAAGTTGCACGTTGCTCCAAAGAAGTCTCATTTCCTTTGAAACCGCCGTAAAGCTTCACGCCAGCCTTCAATGTCCAGCCCTCTTTAGGTGCCAGATAAACCTGCCGGTAATCGACACTATTTTTACGGATTTCCTCGAAACCCTGCACCCAGATTTCATCACCGGGCTCGGCCTTTTCCAACGCCGTTTCAAGCTTGATAACGTCTGTCCAAGCGTTGTCCATACCCGTCGGTACCAGTCCCGTCGGTGTCACATAATAACGTGTCTGTGCTGCGGCTGTCCCGGCCATGAAGCACCATGCCGTCATAAGCAAGGCAAAGATATAAGCCTGCCTCCGTTGTTGTTTCCCTAATCTTAATATCGTAGTCATAATATGTAGATTTTACCCATTAATTGTTCGCTGCCGTTTTTTGCGTCAAATTCAATTCTTTTGTAGTTTCCTCAAAAGTGGTGCCTGATACGGTCAGGTTCACCTTGTGCCATGAGGAGCGCTCCAATGCGTTGGCAAAGGTTGCCGTGTAAAAAGTCTCTTTTTCATCAGGGGTTTCAGCCACCCTGTGTTTTACCACAAAGTTGAAGTAGTTTTTCGCACCGCTGAAAGTATAGAAATAAGTCCGCCCGTTACGTTCGCTAATAGGACTGTTCATCCTATATGCAGCCTCGTGATCCAACGCAGGTTCGGCAACCGCCTTCTCCCCGGGAAAGAAATAGCCTTGGGATGTCCCCCTAAAAGTAATATCGCTCATCTTGGCCTCCACATACTTATCCCCCTCGTAAGCGTCTTGCGCATCCCACTGTACGTCTACTTTGGCAGCCAGACGGTCAAGCCCCACCTTAATCTCTGTCGTTCCTTCCTTTACCACTTCTATGGGCTGTCCTTCCTTCGTTTTGTCGGTCATCCCGCTGAACAAGCTAAGCAAGTACTTCTTCTCGTCTGCTGCATCCAAACTTGTTATCGAAGGAGTCTGCAAATTCAGGATATCTTGTTCGCTGTAAGGCGCAAAGTTATGCCCGACAAGCACTTCGTCGTTGTAGGCTACAGCATATACCGCCTTCACCACTCCGGCAAAGGCTGTGAACTTGCGCATCTCTCCAGATTTATAATCCTTGTCGAGAGTATATTGCAATACCTGTCCCCAACTGTACACCAAGAATATGTCGATACGCGTCCAATACTGGCTGTCAAACTCGTCCACCTCTTCACCTGGGTCTCCCATTGCGCGCAGGGATTTGGCATTCAAACGGATAGACACCGAAACTTCGCAATCTTTTTGCGGTTCTATGGCTGCTTCGGGAACATCATCGTTGTTGCATGCCGTCCAGAACGGTATGCACAACAAGAGCATCAATCCCCATTTCATGATTCTTCCATCCATATTTCAATCCTCCTTATTCTTTGTTTACATTTCCTGGTCGTAATCGTTACCGGGCTTCCAGTCGGTGTTGATTTCCACACCGGCCGTCACGTCCACGGCTTCACCGCTCCCGTCCGAGATGTTGAACGTGGCTTCCAGTACACGTCCGGCCCGGATCGGGTCTTCCACGGTGAATATATGTTGTATGGTTCTGTCTTCGCATTCGGAATAGAAATACAGCTTCCAGTGGCCTTCGCCTTCCGCCCTGCGGTACACGCTTCCGCCGGTGCAAGGATAGCTGTAGAACTCAAACTCGGTGAGCCGCGCCGCCTCGGTCACTTTGAAGTCCGATGCGTCCGTCCTCAGCCGGTCGTTGCTGATGTAAGCGTCCTCCCAGCACAAGAATCCTTGTTGCGTGCGGGAGAGATAGCATTTGATGTTTCTCATCGTCTCGGGGTGGTTCACGTGAAGTTTCACCTTGCCCACCACCGGGCTCATCAATACGGTGTAATGTTCCGTCTTTTCTTCCTCCATCCGCATGCTCAGCACACCGGAGAAAGGCGGATAGGCCAAAGCCTTGACGGTGTCCGGGGAGATGGGCGTTTCGTCCACCACCACGTCTTCCAACACGTTGTCGAACGTGTGCAGACCGCCTCCCACGCGGTCGTTGTTGTGATTGGCCACGGCCAGGTGGTCGTAGTTGTCCACAGGGAGCGTCACCTTGAAAAACAGTTCCTCCGGCATGTCTTCGGGCTGGAACACAAGGTCACGGTAAAGATTTTGCGGCGAATTCCAGAAACCCAAATGAAGGGACAGCAGTTCGGCCTCGAACTCGGGATCCACGCCGTGTTGCAAGTCGATTTGATAGGACACCGTAATTTCCCTCATCTCTACATTGGGCGGACAGTCGGACAAATCCTCGTCCACACAAGCCGTCAACGACAAAGCCGCCCCGGCCCATAGTCCTAACTTATATATATATGTATCTATCTTCTTCATAGGTTTCATAAACACCTCTTTTAGTTCTTCTCGTTTTCTTTCATTTATTACCAAAAACAGTGCACGCCACGGACACGGCACACGGCCTTTGCCGTGGCATGCACTAAATGATAATCATAGTAGCAATTACGCTACATATTAAATTTCCACATCATACGCAGTACCTTGCTGCCATTCCGTATCGATTTCAACACCCAAATTCACATCCGTAGTAATGACTTCTTCACCCGAAAGATTTCCCCAATCGGTAACCGTCGCATTCAAAAGCGTGGTAAAGTCTTTTTGGAATACACATTTCTCCGTAGTAGAAGCTTTTTCTGCATCCAATATAACTCCCAAGAAAGCGTAGGCATCCTTATCAGCCTCTCCTAAAATCTGTCCCGAATTGTTTTTAATGAAATGGCCTTGTTTAATCTTAAACACGATGTTCATGGTTACATTCTTCTCAGCTTCAGTTTTGGCCACCACGGAATAAATATTGGCATTGGCTACCTTATTGTTTGCAAACGCTATCTTAGCACTCTTTTCCTTTAAAATAACGTCGGCTGCTTCTTCATAAACATTACCCTCACTGGCATCTGCTGCTTTGTCAAACGTCTTATTCAATTTAGTATATTGCCCATTAATCAGCACTCCCGCAATTTCTATAGCTTCATCGGCCCCTACGGCGTCACCCTCCAAAGTGCCGCCATTGTTCGTTGGATAGAACACTTCATCTTCATCACCATTCAGCACAGCCGCAGCCAACAGTCCTACGCCATAATTGACACCGGAAACCTTGATTGCTGCATAGCTACTGCCAATTGGGTCTCCTGCCGTGATTGTTGCCTCGCCTTGCGTAAAATCTTTATCGGTATATCCCTTGATTGGGTTTGTACCCTCACCGGCCAATCCATAATAATACATAGGATAGGGCTCATAAGTAGTACTCTTTATAGCTTCCGGCACTCCTGTCTTTTGCATCAAACTAAACTCCGGTTCGACGAAGATGCTTGACTCACTCCAAGTACCGTCGCTATCCCCCACATTTCCATACACTACAAATTTATTGATGCTTGTATTCAATGTGGCAACTTTCTTCAAATCAGGAGATGCATTGGTAGGAGTAATGTTTCCCATCGAAATCGGCTGCAAATACTCGTTACCAACCATTGGCACAACCCAAATGTCTTTGATTTCTTGAATAGTGTTACCCTGATTTGCTTCATCAGAAGTAATACGCTTAGAAACCTTCTTGACAGACAAAGACAAGGTTACGTCTTTAGTCGGACCGTTCTTCCAATCGGTGCCACCTACTCCCTCCTCGTCATTCGAACAAGAAGACAAACCTACCGTACTGGCCACGATTGCCGCAGCAAACAAGTACATTCCATTTCTCATTTTCATAATCCTAAAATTTAATGAATAAATAAAAAGTTAATAACTCTATAATTAGAAAATCTCGTAATTATCGTCCTTCCACGGCCCGTACACCCTCCAGGTTGCCTGCGGCCTCGCTGTCGCCGGCCTTCACGGCCCGTTCGAAGCATTCCACAGCCTCCGCCCGGTGTCCCGTCTTGAAGTAGGCCACGCCCAACGTGTTCCACTTGCGCTCGTCGGCCAACGGTTCGAGCAGCGTCACCGCCTCGGCGTCTCGTCCCTCGCGCACCAACGCCACAGCACGATTGATGGCCTCCGCCCCCTTGTCCGGCACGGCCTCATAGTAGGCACGGATATATCCCGAATTACGCTGGTCGGCAAAGACAGACTGTTTCAGGTATTGGTAAGGCCGTCCGCCGTTGAGCTTGCGGATACGCTGCTCGCGCAGGTTCTCGTCCGGCGTGTTGTCGATGATTGCAGCAGCTCCTGACGCTCGTCCAGATCGCTCTCGGCGATGACATCGCGCAAGTCGGCCCAGGCTTCTCCCGCGCCCACCACTTCATACACGTCGTCCGGCATATCGACCCGTGCATCGAGATAATCTTTCAAGACTTCGGCACGCCGTCCGGCCAGATGCTCATTGAAAGCCACGGAGCCTTCGATGGAGGCCAAGCCCACAATCACCACTTTCACGATGGAGGAGGTCTTGTCGTCCTTCACGCGCCGCATCATGTCCACGATGCGGGCCAGCGTGGCTTCGTTGTCTCGGAAGTCTTCGCGCAAGTCCCACTTACCCACGGGGAAGTGCACGTAAAGTGCGTCTTTCATCTTACGCAAAGGGATATCCCGCGTATAGGGCTTATATTCGCTGATGGGTTTCAGCACGGGTTCGCGTACGGCAATCTGCTCGGCTACGCTCAGCACGGGCATGACCGCCTTGGGTTTCGGCGTGAACCAACGCGTGGCGCCCAAATCGAGCGCAGCCAGCGGCCGCACATCGCAGCAGTTCTCAAACTCACAGTCCACTGTGAGCGAAAGAGCCGACGCACGCATCCACGGCTCCACCCCTACCACCTTATTATAATATAAGGTGTCGGCAGCAGCAGCCACAGCGACACGCTCTTCGCCACGCAAGGCCGCGCGACGGTCGAAATAACGGCGGTTGCGCTTGCCGGCCAGCTCCACAGGAGGCAGCGTCAGCGTATCGCCTGCCTTCGTAGTGAGACGCGGCGTAAGGATGAGACGGTCGTCCGACGTGATTTCCACATCGCCGGCAGCCACGGAAAAGGCCACTTTGAGCTGCGTGCTGTCCTGCCACGACAACACGGGTTCTCCCGTCGGCACCACCTGTTGGGCCGACAACGGACAGGAAGACAGGCACAAGGCCGCGGCCCCCATCCATGCTTGTATGTCATTGATTCTCTTCATCTTCTCTGTTGGCTTTACTTAAACACATAAATAAAAGACACGGACAACTTGGTGGGCACGAAACGGTGGGTGGTGCGCTCTTCCAACTTGTCGCCACACTTGCGGCACTCGTAGGCATCGAAGTCGGCGAAAGAATAACCCAACCCCAACTCGGCCTCCAGGCTCCAATGACGGCTCAGAATCCAATGGTAACCGTAGCCCAGCCCCACAGCCCATTCATTACCCTGCACGCGCTGGTCTTCCAACTTGGGCCACAGGCCGAAAGGCAGGTTCACCCCTCCGGCGTTAAACCGCGTGTAAGAAGCATGAAGCCCCAGGAAGTGTCCGCCGAACGGGCGGCAAATCCAGTAACGGTACTCCGGCTGCACCCGCAGGTGGCGCCACTTCTTGTTGTCGGAGAACGTCCAGGGATTCCACGAAAGCCCCAAGGCCATCGTAGACTTGCGCCCCACCTTTACCTCCGGCTCCAGATTCAACGAAGCGGTAGCCCAGTTCACCAAATCCGTCTTTAACGCTACGGTCTGTGCTTGAACGGCAACGAACCAACCGCACAGCCCCAGCAAACATAAGATAAGTCGTTTGCTCTTCATCATGGTTTTCAGTTTATAGAATATACGTAAAAGCCCGCTTCCGGAAGAAAGCGGACAATATGCCCTTCGCCCGGCATGCCGGAACGGCACGGGGCTTACCCACAAAAGACAATAAGATATTACATGTGTGTTACACAAATATTTGGAACAGCCAAATATAATTTGTTAAAAATACAATTAAAAACACATACCTTACCCCACAAAATATCCAAAAAACGATATTTTTCGTCCTTGCACACCGCTACCGACAACGGGCTCCACAGCGTGGTGCCTTTCCGGTTTCTATATGCAAGTTCGTTTTTCATCATCTCATTTGGATAATATTACAGGACAAATATAGAGGTTATAAACAAAACAAACAAATTTTCTCGATATTTTTTTTAAAAAACATTATAAACATCATATTATTCTTATTCTTCACACTCCCACACCAGAGTTTTTCAAAAAATATCCTTCATCTTTCAGGTTATATGATAAAACATTGTCATACAACATATTACGGGCTGAAGGATAAAAGGGTCATCTTTCAGCTTTCCTTCATGACTGAGAACGACAAAACGTTCTGCGCCAAACTTTTTATCGTTCTCAGCCAAACGTTTTATCATTCGGCTGAGAACGAATTGAAGCACGGCTGAAGGATACCTGAAACATCCTTCATCCCGTAACACAAACATTATGAGATTCTTACCATAGCACCTGAAAGATGAAGGATATTTTTTGAAAAACTCTGGTGTGGGATGGAAGGCCTGAAAGTACGTGAACAAAAACAAGAAAGACAAAAATACAAAAGAACATAAGGTTTAATTTTTCAAATTCCGTTTGCGGAAATCGATACCCTCCTTATGTTCTTTTGTACTTCTGTCTTTTATTATCCGGAGGAAAGCTTCCGCCCCTCCCCCGTCGTCAAACGACCGGCTTCCGCCTTATTGCGCGGGTGCCTGCTGTGCCGGAGCTTGTCCGGCCGGAGCAGCCTGTTGCTGCGGCTGGCTGGCACCGAATCCCGGCAAGTTGTTGGAATTTACGGCCTTTTGCTCGGTGGCCGCCTTCATCATGGCAGACTCTTCCGTAGCCACCTTGGGAATGAAGAATACCGAAACCACGCTCAATACGACCATGGCGGCAGCCAATCCCCAAGTCACTTTTTCAATCACATCCGTCGTCTTGCGCACGCCCATAATCTGATTGGAAGCGGAGAAGCTGGAAGCGAGACCTCCACCTTTGGACTCCTGAATGAGTACAACCAGACACATCAGAATGGCAAGAATGACGATGAGAACAACCAATACTGTGTACATGTTTACGATTTTTTATTTTTATTATTTATTATCAATTTCTCCAAGAAACGAATCTGGTCTGCAAAGTAACGGTTTTTTTTTGGATATTTCAAACTTAACCGCCTTATAATTTCCATCGCTTTGGTATATCGGCCTTGTTTTATATAAATTTTAGCCAATGTTTCGGTAAAATAGTCCTCGTCCTCCTCGTTTTCGCCCTCGGCGGGAAGAGCGGGAGTCTGCAACTCGCTGTCGGCATCCTGATTCAGTACGATGCGTTTATCCCCTTGCCCGATAAATTCGTCTATCAGTTCCTGATGCTGCATGCGGGGCACTGCCGTAATCGTATCGGGAGCGTCTTCGCTCTGCATCAGATATGCCATATAGTCTGTAGAGGCATCCACCGGTTTCGGACGGTGGGGCTTCTCCTCCGGCAAGTTGGCCAGAAAATTATCTATGAGCGAATAGGTGCGGTCCTCTTCCACCTCTCCCGCCTTCTCGGCTTTCGTCTGATACTTTTTGACGGGTTCGAACCGATAGTTTACGCCTTCTATCAAACGGAACAGGGCCTTACGGTCGGGCAGAAAAAAGGCGGCGCGACGAAGCTCCCGGTCGAAAGCCGCATCGTGCAAGAGGTACAGATTGCGCAAATAGAGCAGACGGGCCGGCTGAAAGTAAGGATAGTCGCCGACCAGCTTTTCCAGGCGGGGCAACGTTTCCTTATCCAGTTTCTCCGGATGCTTGATATAATCCGATAAGTTCAAATCCATATCCTTACCAATTCGCTACGGTTGCATTAAATATCTGGTCTACAATATCCTTCACCATCTGGGTCACCAGTTCTTCCTGTACGGCCGTCAGTTGCTGCGACGAATCATACTGGGACGTGGCGCTGAACTTCTGTTCGAAATCCTCGTTGTGGTTGGCATTATTCACAAAACGGACATTCACCGTCATCTTCAACTGCACCTGCGACGAAAATCCGTCGGCAGACACGGCCTTGTTGAACTGGCTGTATTCCACAATCTCGCCCGAAAGCTGCAAATCCCCGTTACGGTTCACCTGCCTCAACTTGGTCTGGCGGGCAAAGACATCGGTCAGTTGGTTGCTGAAAATAGACTGCATGGGCGCCCATACGTATGCAGAACGGATGGGGAAAGCCGAAATCTGTATCGTCTTGGTTTTCGTATAGTCGATGGATGCCCCGTTGAATTTATAGGAGATGGAACAGGCCACCAAAAAAAAGACACAAGACAGAAGCCCGACCGCTTTGCTTTTAAAGATCCTCTTTATCCAAACCATATTCCTTTATTTTACGATAAAGCGTCCGTTCGGAGATGTTCAGTTCCTGGGCGGCCTTGCGACGCTTGCCCCGATTCTTCTCCAAAGCCCTCACTATCATCTGGCGTTCCACGTCGTTCAACGACACGGCCTCTTCCACATACTCTTCCGGAGTCTGGAATTCATCCGCTCCTTTGGCTGCATGAGCCACAGGGTAAGCGACATCCGGCTGATAGTAGGTTATTGGCTGTTCGACAACCTGGGGGGCGGAAGACCGCTCACGCTCCACCCGCTGCCCGTGCACCAGCTTTTTCAGCTCCGTCACGTCGTTGCGCAAATCGAAAAGTATCTTGTACAGCAACTCGCGTTCGTTTTCAAAACTGTGGCCTTCGTTCCGTTTGTTCAACGGCACGATGTCGTGCGTCACCGGATCTTCGGGGATATAACCGGACAAGATTTCAGGAGTAATTATCCGCTCCGGGGAGAGGATGGAAATCTGTTCCGTCACGTTCTTCAGTTGGCGGACGTTTCCCGGCCACGAATATCTTTTCAGCCTTTCCTGGGCTGCTTCCGTCAGTTCCACCGGATCCGGCATATTATACTTTTCCGCCGTGTCCATCGCAAACTTCTTGAAGAGCAGCACCACGTCGTCTCCCCGTTCGCGAAGAGCCGGCATCTTGACGGGAATCGTGTTCAGGCGATAGAACAGGTCCTCACGGAAACGGCCGTCGCGGATGGCCTGCGCCATGTTGACATTGGTAGCCGCCACGATGCGCACGTCTGTCTTGCGCACGTCGCTCGAACCGACCCGGATGTATTCGCCCGTCTCCAGCACACGCAACAAGCGTGCCTGCGTGGCCAAGGGCAGCTCTCCCACCTCATCGAGAAACAGCGTACCTCCGTTGGCCGCCCCGAAATAGCCTTCGCGCTCTCCTATCGCCCCGGTAAAAGCTCCTTTCTCATGACCGAACAGTTCGGAATCTATCGTTCCCTCAGGAATGGAACCGCAATTCACGGCAAAGTATTTCTTCGTCTTTCTCAGGCTGTTGTCGTGGATAATACGGGGAATGATTTCCTTTCCCACACCGCTCTCTCCGGTGATCAATACGGATAAGTCCGTCTTGGCCACTTGCAAAGCAATGTCCACTGCATGGTTCAACCCTTCCGAATTGCCCACGATACCATATCTTCTTTTCTGTGCCTGAACGTCGGATGTATTCATATCTTCTACCCAAATGCGATTGTCGACAAAATTACATAAAAAATCCCGTGGGACACAACTTTAACCGTATTAATTTAAGAAAAACTAAGCAGACTTGTTGCCCAACTTGATCAACAGCAAACCGACGGCCGTCCACACCAGTTCCCGCAAGCGGATAATCAAACCGGTATAAACACCGTAGGCGCCGGCCAGGGAAAGTCCGCCCACAGCCAACGCGAAGCCGCCTTCACGCGCGCCCATCCCCATCGGAATAAAGAAAAACAAATTGGCAAAAAGCGACGTGAATGCCTGTATCAGCACGCAATCCCAAAAGGAAACATGGTCGGTCAGTATCAACAAGATGAACTGGATTTCAAGACAACCGGCCACCCGCACGGCGAACTCTATGAACAACGACAGATAGAACGTGGACTTGCGTTGTGCATGCAAGGCGGCTATCTGGCTGTCTACCTTCCGTATGGACTCTTCCCGCGTGTCGATGAACCGCCGCAGACGGGACTTCAATCCGGGTATGTGGGCCAACAGGCGCAAGGCTTTCATGGCCAGTCCGTTTTTATATCCTTTCTGGAAAAAGTAAATGCCCGTACCGCAGAAGGCGGAACAGACGACCATGAACACCGCCATTCCGGCCGACATTTCCCGGCCATAGAGCCACAAGTAAAGGAGGATGGAGAAAGTCCAGAAACAGAAATGGGAAAAGATGTGCATCATGGCATACAGAATCACGCTGGATGTCGCCTTGGCCGCCCCTACGTACGGTGTCAGTTCCATAATACGGTAAGGCTCGCCGCCGAGAAGTCCCACCGGAGTGACGTAGTTCAGCGCATAACCGCTGATCGTGTACTTATAAATCTTCAGAAAAGGCACTTTCGGTGCCGCCCCGTCGTGGATGATGACCGACCACGACCAGGCGTTGGCCAGATAGAGAAAGACCCACAAGAGGATGACGGCAGGAAACCAATATCCCGCCCGACGGACGTTGTCCCATAATTCCGAATAGGACAGGTCCGAAGTGCAGAGCATAATGATAATGGCCACCACGCCGATGGCCAGAAACACGTTACGGTAGAGAGGCTTCATGTTATTCTTCCGGAGCGTTCAGTTTGAGTTTGTCGCTGTCGTCACGACGCTCGTGATACTGCTTGCGCAAAGGATGGGCATACGCCTCTTCGTAACGGACACGGTTGCGGTACACATCCAATGCCGCATAGACCGCCTGGCGGAAAGATGCCTCGTCGGCCTTTCCCTGTCCGGCGATATCGTAAGCCGTACCGTGGTCGGGAGAGGTACGGACAATGGGCAGCCCGGCCGTATAATTCACCCCGTCCGTCATAGACAGCGCCTTGAACGGCGCTAATCCCTGGTCGTGGTACATGGCCAGCACACCGTCGAAATGCTCGTACGTACGGTTTCCGAAAAAACCGTCGGCCGCATAAGGGCCGAAACAGAAGACGCCTTCTTTCTCCATATCCTGGAGAGCCGGCCGGATAATATCCCTTTCCTCCGTACCCAACAGACCGTCGTCACCGGCATGGGGGTTCAACGCCAATACGGCAATACGCGGATTCGACACATTGAAATCCTTGCGCAGCGCCTCATGGAAGATACGGATTTTTTGCATTACGGCTTCCTTGGTTATCGCCTGCGCCACGTCGCGGATCGGCAAATGTGTGGTCACCAAAGCCACGCGAAGCACATCATTCATCAAAATCATCAGTGCCTCCCGGCCTTCCCCGGCGCGCTCCTGTATATATTCCGTATGTCCGGGGAAATGGAAACCGTCGCCCTGAATCGTCGCCTTGTTGATAGGCGCCGTCACCAATACGTCGAACAGCCCCTCGCGATAATCCGCCATAGCCCTTTCCAAAGCAGCCAAAGCCGCCTTGCCGCTCTCGGCCGAAGGCTGTCCGAAATCGATCTTCACCTCGTCCGTCAAACAGTCCACCAGATTCAAGCGCCCCTCCACGGCCTCATCCGCTTTCTGTATCGTGACGAAATTTGTCGTCAGTTCCATCGCCTTACGGTGGTAAGTGGCCACTTTAGGCGAACCATATATAATAGGTGTACACAACTCCAACATCATCGGTTCGCTGAAAAGCTTCAGGATAATCTCGTATCCCACACCGTTTATGTCACCGTGGGTTATCCCCACCAAGATCTTACCATTCTTCATATCTTTCGTTTCTGATTTTATTCTTGTTCTTTTCCTGCCACCACGCTGACTTCGGGTATGCTGGCTTTCAATTCACGGGCTTGCTCACCCGGCAAGCAAAGGGTGTACAACGCAGCCTCCAACCGACAGATCAATCCCCGCTTCATTTTCTCCGGTGCATAGACAAAGCCTTCCGCCACCACCACACGGTTGTTCAACGTGTCCACCCGGGAATGACTGACGAACGGACCGCCCATGGCATCGTGCTCCATCTTCCACAGTCCGCGGGTCTCCATGGCATACTCCCCTTTCACCGCAATGGGTTTCACCGACGTGCAGAGGGTATCGGTGGCCATATACATGCGTGGTTCCGTACCGGGAATGTTCGCTTTCATCACCGAATCGCGCTTGGCCAGCACATATTGTTTATTAAACGTCCGGGGACCTTCGTAGGGATAGGAATACATGCAGATGTTCACCAACCCCGAGGCCGTGTTGGAAGATGCCCAGAAGAAATCCTTCCCTTTCTTGTAACTTTTGATTTCCACCGGTGCCCAAAATTGGCAACTGAAGATGGAATCGGCCAAGTATAACACGACCTCCGAATGTTTTTTCTCCAATTCATTGATTTGCCTATTCATTTCCATTTTCACCAAAAAGTCGATGATGGATTGGGCATTCTTTTGCACAAAAGCGGCAAAGTCCTTTTCATTCGGACTTTGAATAGTCAACACGACTTGCGGTTGGGCATACACGTCGCGTGTGAATTTCATTTTGGTCTGTGTATATTGGTTGGGAGCTATATCCACCTTTATAATGTTCCGAAAAATGTTCAACACCTGATTGAAACGTTGCGGGTCGGTTTGCGAAATCCGGAACGAACGCTCGGGCTGCGGAAGGCCGGGAATATCCGTATCCAATACATCAAACAGCGCACGTCCCGCAGGACGCTGCCACAGAGAATCGCCCACAACGACCAACACCTCATACGGGCGTCCGCTTGAGGAGGGCTTAGCCAAATGGTCACAGGCCGCCAAAAGTGTTACAACAGCCCATATTCCACACCATAACATCCACCTGTATTCCAATTTCCTTTTCATAGTCCTATTCTGTTTATTAAAGTTCCACACCTTGTTGCTTCGCCGTGCTCAACAACCCGCAAGCGGCAAAAATATCCTGTCCGCGCGATGCCCGGATGGTAGAAAAAAGTCCGTGTCCGGTCAGATAATCCCGAAAGCGCAACATGCCTTCCTCCGACGTCCCCTTCAAGTCCACACCGGGAACAGGATGGAAACGAATCAGATTCATCCGGCACTCCAATCCGTCGAGCAAGCGTAAGAGTTCCTTGGCATGCGCCGGGGTATCGTTCACCCCTTCGAACATCGTATATTCGAAAGAAAGACGACGCTGATGCGTAAAGTCGTACTCCCGGAGCAACGTCACGATTTCCCGCAGGGCGTAACTGTTCTCGGCCGGCATCAACCGGGCACGCTGGTCGGCAAAAGGATTATGCAGACTGACAGCCAGATGACATTCACTCTCGTCCAAGAAACGTTTCAGCCCCTTGCGCAGTCCGACGGTAGACACCGTGATGCGTTTAGGGCTCCAGGCATAGCCATAATCAGCCGTCAGAATCTCCGTGGCGCGCAACACGTTATCCAAATTGTCCAACGGTTCTCCCTGTCCCATAAATACCACATTGGTCAGGGTTTCGCGTTCCGGCAACGAATACAGTTGGTTCAGGATATCGGCTGCCGTCAATTGTCCGGAAAAGCCCTGTTTTCCGGTCATGCAAAAACGGCAGTTCATCCTGCACCCCACCTGAGAAGACACGCAAAGCGTAGCCCGGTCGCCATCGGGGATATACACCGTCTCCACATATCCGCCCGCCGCCGTACGGTACAGATACTTCACAGTCCCGTCTGCCGAGCGTTGACCGTCCACCGGTGCCGCACAGCCCACGGTATAACGTTCGTTCAACAAACGACGGTTCTTCGCCGAAATATTGGTCATTTCGTCAATGGAAGCCACCTTCTTCCCATACAGCCATTCCGCCATCTGACGGGCGGCAAATGACGGCATACCGATTTCTCCCGCCACGGCCTTCAACTCCGCCAGCGTCATGCCCAATAATGCTATCTTATCCTCCACGGTTATCTCTTCTCCTTTATTTTACAGGCAAAGTTACGGAAAAAAGAGAAAACTTTCCACTATATTGGACTTCTATTAGTATATTTGCACGCTATAATACATAAATTACCACATGAAATCGTCATCACATTCTCCACGAATAGACTGTTTCCTCCCTTGCGGAACGGAAAATCAAACCGCCGGACTGGTACAGGAACTCCGCGACAGCGGATGGACAGGCCGTATCTACGGGCTATGCCCCGCAGGCGTCGGGGCCATCCTGCCGGAGACCTGCCTGCCGTTACCTACCGACGGGATTTTCAGCACACAGACTATCCTGGACATGGCTCGCCTCTGCGAGGCCGAATACTGCTTGTTCTACCACAAAGCCTTGCCGCTGGAACTGGGATTCCATGCCCTCGACCGACTGTTGCGTGTGGCCGACGACACCCGTGCCGACTTGCTTTATGCCGACCACTACGCCATACAGGACGGGACACGGCAACCCCATCCGCTCATAGACTACCAAAAGGGCAGCCTGCGCGACGATTTCGACTTCGGCCCGTTGGTCCTGATACGTACCGAAGCCCTGAAAGCATACGCCGGACAAGAGAATTTGCCCGACTATCATTTTGCAGGATGGTATGACTTACGTCTGTATCTGAGCCGTCACGGCGAGTTGTTCCATTTAAACGAACTCCTTTATACGAAAACGGAAACCGACGCCCGGAAAAGCGGAGAGAAAAACTTCGACTACGTAGACCCGAAAAACCGCACCGTGCAAATCGAAATGGAAAAAGCCTGCACGGAGCACCTGAAGCAAATCGGGGCTTATCTGGCTCCCGATGAATTCGACGAGGTAGACTTCCGTACCGAAGATTTTCCCTGTGAGGCCACCGTCGTCATTCCGGTACGCAACCGGGTCCGTACTATCGAAGATGCCATCCGCAGCGTGCTGTCCCAAGAAACAGATTTCGATTTCAACCTTATCGTGGCAGACAATCATTCCACAGACGGAACGACGGAAGCCATCGCGCGTTATGCCGCCCGTGACCCTCGCGTCGTCCACCTTATCCCCGAACGCAGCGACTTAGGTATCGGAGGCTGTTGGAACTTGGCCGTACATCACCCGCGCTGCGGGCGCTTCGTCGTCCAGTTGGATTCGGACGACCTGTACAGCTCTCCACAGACTTTGCAACGCATCATACAAACTTTTTATCATGAAAAGGCGGCCATGGTCATCGGAGCCTACCGCATGACGGACTTCTCCCTGCAAACTCTGCCGCCGGGCCTGATAGACCACAAGGAATGGACACCCGAAAACGGACGCAACAATGCCTTGCGCATCAACGGACTGGGTGCCCCGCGCGCTTTCTTCACTCCGATTCTGAGGAAGCTGCAAATCCCGAACACCAGTTACGGGGAAGATTATGCGCTCGGCTTATGCTTTTCACGCTACTATCGCATCGGGCGCATTTATGAAGAACTTTACTTGTGCCGGCGTTGGGAAGGCAATTCCGACGCGGCACTGAGCATAGAAAAAGTCAATGCCCACAATCTTTATAAGGACCGGCTACGTACTATCGAGATAGAAGCCCGCCGCCGGTTGAACCGACTGTGGGCACACCCGCTGACCCCCGAAGACATGCAGGCTTTCTTCCGCAAGCAATTAGAGGACTGGGACGAAGCCCGACAACGTTACGAAGACCTTCAAAAAGCGGAAACCAAGGAACTGGTCATCGGCGACCATACGCTGACCGCCCAGTTCAATCCGGCACGCATGACCTCGACCGGAGCCAGCATCTCCGCCGAAGCCTTGGCCGCACGCCCGTGCTTCCTTTGCGACCTGAACCGGCCGGAGGCACAACATGCCCTACCCATAGAAGGACATTATCAACTGTTGGTGAACCCTTATCCCATCTTACCGGAACACTTTACCATTCCGGCACGGAGACATACTCCGCAAAGCATCCTGCCTCACTTCAAGACCTTGCGCAACATGGCCTGGAACATACCGGAAGCCGTCTTTTTCTACAACGGCCCCGTATGCGGCGCTTCAGCCCCCGACCACATGCACTTCCAGGCCGGGAAACGGGGTGTGCTGCCCATCGAACGGGACTGGAAAAGTTACGAAATGGGGATGGAAAAACTCTATCCTCTGCAACCGGCCGAAGAAGAAAGCATCGAGGAAATCATGATGCAGAACGCCAACTGCGGACTTTACATCCTCAAAAGTTATATCTGTCCGGTATTTGTCATCCGCACCCGTCCGTCGGAACATCCCTGCCTGCTTTTTGAAAAACTCTACTATGCCCTTCCGCTCTGCGACGGGGAAAGCGAACCGCGTATGAATATCCTTTGCTGGCGGCAATCCTGGAACGCCGGACGCGAAGACGAAATCGTCATCTTGATTTTCCCACGCAAGAAACACAGACCGGCTTGCTACGGACAGACCGGCGAGCATCAACTGCTCGTCAGCCCCGGAGCCTTGGATATGGGCGGGCTGCTCATCACACCGCGAGAAAAAGATTTCCGAACCCTCACGGCCGGACTGGCTACGGACATTCTGCGTGAAGTGACGCTGAGCGAGGAAGAGCTGCAGCCGGTCATCGGGCAGTTCACCCGTCATCTGAAGAAAGACGGCACGGAAAACACGGAGCCACGCACGGCTCCTGAACGGCTTCATGAAGGCACGGAACCCGAGGTCAGCGTAGGCATCATGAGCCGGCAACGCATTCGTTTCTCTCTCAACGCCACCTACTCGGCCAAAGGCAGCCTCGTAAGGGGCGAGCAAACGGTGGAATGCAGCGAAGGAGGCATCCTGTGGAATGGAAACCTATACCGGGAACTGACTTTTACCCCACAGGAAAACAAAGCTTCTTTCTCGCTTTACGACGTGACGATCGGCATTAAATTCCATTGGGAACGGCAAGAGACGCAAATCTTCAGCGGCACATTGAAATTAGTGGTGGAAGAAGAAAAAATCACGGCCATCAACGTGTTGCCGGTAGAAGATTACCTCATCAGTGTCATTTCCAGCGAAATGAATGCCTCCGCCTCTCCCGAGTTCCTGAAAGCATCGGCCGTCATCAGCCGGAGCTGGCTCTATGCCCAGATAGAAAAACGCAAACAACTGAGTAACCACGACCGTGGATTCTTCTCGTTCAGCAAAAGCGACGGGGAACTGATCCGCTGGTACGACCGCGAAGACCATACGATATTCGACGTATGCGCCGACGACCATTGTCAGCGCTATCAGGGCATCACGCGAGCCAGCAACGAGGCCGTGGTGGAAGCCGTCAAAGCCACACGCGGACAAATCCTCACGTCGGGGGATGACATCTGCGACGCACGTTTCTCGAAATGCTGCGGCGGAGCGACCGAAGAGTTCGAATACTGTTGGGAAGACAAGCATCTATCTTACCTGACCAGCATCAGAGATATTGCGCCTGAGAACCTGTCGGGCATCCGTCCGGCACTTCCGGACCTCACCCGGGAAGAAGAGGCGGAAAAGTGGATACGAAGCAACCCGCCTTCGTTCTGCCACACGGAAGACGAAGAAATACTCCGCCAAGTGCTGAACGACTACGACCGGGAGACGACGGACTTCTACCGTTGGCGGGTGGAATACACGCAAGACGAATTGTCCGGACTCATCGCGGAAAATCTGAAAACGGACTTCGGCAGCATCCTCGACCTTATCCCGGTAGAGCGCGGACGGGGAGGACATATCAGCCGGCTGAAAATCGTCGGCACACAAGAGACGCTCGTCATCGGAAAGGAGTTGGAAATACGCCGTGTATTGAGCCGTACCCACCTGTTCAGTTCGGCATTCGTGGTCGACAAGGAGGATTTGCACGACGGCATTCCCGGCCGGTTCATCCTCCACGGTGCCGGATGGGGACACGGCGTGGGCATGTGCCAGATCGGGGCGGCGGTCATGGGAGCCAAAGGTTACCGTTACGACGAAATCCTGAAACATTATTATGACGGAATCACCATCCGGAAAGTCTACCCCTAAAGCTTTATGAGAAGAAACCCGTACGCCATAGACGACCGGCAAACACCGGAAGCCCCAAGCCGGAACCCATGGAAATGGATTCCTACACTGTACTTTGCCGAGGCATTGCCCTACGTGACGGTCATGAGCATCTCCACCGTCATGTACGAACGCATGGGGCTTTCCAACGCCGAAATCGCTTTCTACACCAGCGCACTCTATCTCCCGTGGGTCGTCAAACCCCTATGGAGCCCGTTCATCGACCTTGCCAAAAGCAAAAGATGGTGGATACTGGCCATGGAGTTCCTCATCGCCGCTGCTATAGCCGGAGTGGCCTTCACGCTTCCCTCCGCCCATTTCCTCGTCTTTACCCTGATGTTCCTGTGGCTGATGGCTTTCAGCAGTGCCACCCACGACATCGCGGCCGACGGTTTTTACATGTTGGCGCTCGACCCGCACGAGCAAAGCCTGTATGTAGGTATCAGAAGTACGTTCTACCGCATCGCTACCATAGCGGGCAGCGGACTGCTCATCATGCTGGCGGGCACGTTGGAAACTTTCACCCGTCGCATCGCCTACTCGTGGAGCATCGCTTTCTACGTGCTGGCGGCATTCTTCATTGCCGTGACCGCCTACCACTTTTTCCACTTGCCGCGCCCCGACTGCGACCGGACACGAAAAGCCGTATCTGCCCGGAGGCTGTTGAAAGACATCTGGCTCACCGTCATATCGTTTTTCCGTAAACCGCAACCCGTCGCTGCCGTCCTTTTCATGCTTTTCTACCGTCTGCCGGAAGCATTGCTCATCCGGATTTCCAACCTGTTCATGATTAAACCCGTCAGTGAAGGCGGACTGGGGCTTTCCACGCAGGAAGTAGGGTTCGTACAGGGAACGGTAGGCGTACTCGGCCTGACCCTCGGCGGCATCATAGGCGGTATAGCCGCCTCGCACGACGGGCTGAAAAAGTGGCTGTGGCCGATGGTATGGAGCATCACGCTACCGGACCTTGTATATGTCTATCTGAGTTACTTCCAGTCTACGAATTTCCTGCTTATCAACGCCATGGTATTCATCGAGCAATTCGGTTACGGTTTCGGCTTCACCGCCTATATGCTGTTCCTCCTATATTATTCGCAAGGAGAACAACAGACTTCACACTATGCCTTCTGCACGGCTTTCATGGCCCTGTCGATGATGTTGCCGGGCGCTGTGGCCGGAGAATTGCAGGAAGCCGTGGGTTACTTCCACTTCTTCCTTATCGTAATGGCCTGTTGCCTGGTGACGGTCGGTGTCACCGCACTGCTGAAAATAGACCCGGAATTCGGAAAAAAAGATCACCATGGAGACAAAGCATGACATACGGAAGGCCTTGCTGGTGGCCGACGGAGGCTCTACAAAAACCGACTGGTGCCTGGCGGTCCCCCACCGGGAACCTCAGCTTTTTCGTACGCGCGGTCTCAACCCGGCTCTGTTGGAACTTCCCGCCATCCGGGAAATCCTGCAAACGGAACTGCTGCCCCGGCTGACGCCCCATCTTCAAGACCCTGAAGCCGAAATCCATATCTATTATTACGGCGCGGGATGCCTGCCTTCCGTCTGCACCAAGATGGAACAGGCTCTTACCGGACTCCTCCCCCGCTCTACGGCCGAAGTCCATTCCGACCTGTTGGGAGCTGCACGGGCCTTATGCGGACACGAAGCCGGCATTGCCTGCATTCTGGGCACCGGTTCCAACTCCTGCCGTTACGACGGACGGGACATCGTGCAACATGTGTCCCCGTTGGGATATATCTTAGGAGACGAAGGCAGCGGTACGGCGTTAGGCAAACGCCTGATAGGCGACTGGCTCAAAGGACTTTTAGACGAAGAACTAAGCGGAAAACTGGCGGAAAACTACGGATGGAACGAAGCCGACATTATCCGGAAAGTGTACCGGGAACCGGAGGCCAACCGTTTTCTGGCTTCCTTCACGCCTTTCCTGAAAGCTCACCGTACCCACCCGGCTGTCCACCGTATCCTCACAGACTGTTTCAAAGCTTTTTTTGAACGGAACATCATAGCTTACCGCCCCGGACCGCTTGCCGTACACTTCGTGGGCAGCATAGCCGCCATTTTTCGTGAAGAATTAGAGGAAACCGCCGGAATATACGGCATACGGATAGGAAATATCCTCAGAGAACCGATAGGCCGGATGGTAGCTTACCATCAGCAAAAACTGAAAAACGAAACTGATTAAAAGATTTTTAAGGAAAATGCAGTGTTTTTCGCAAAATATGTTTTATAGCATAGTTTTTCATTTGCACACACCTGAAAATGGCCTTATCTTTGCATCGTTATCCTGAAAACAATCTTTTTACCTTAAACAAAACTAATACCTAAAAAACTAAAGAATACGGGTCGCTGTGAAGCGGCCCGTATTTCTTTTACCCCTTTAAAAAAGGTCCCGTCACCAGCCGAGGCCGATAACGGGACCACCGTTCAGGGGCAACTGACGGGAAAGTAATCGAATGAAAAGCGTGGGACTCCACCGTAAGACAGTATCGCAGCATTCTTTTCCGGTTGGAGGGTGAATGTGAGAGACTGCGTTTCGCTACGATTTTCTCCGTCTCCCACCTTTTCGTATGTGACCGTCTGCGGAATGTGACGGGTGGTCTTCCCCCACAGTCCGGCATACCAAATAAAATCATAAAGCCCCGGAAAACAGTTCATCTCTTGGAGGTAGATACCGGGATTCAACTTCAGGGAATCCTGCATGTCATAACCAAAAGTATAAATCTCATGTTTCTCGTATAGATTGTTCGTATGGGAGACATCGGAAACCACCGTCTCCAGATTCCCGTCTTTCCAAGTGTACCGCGCCACGCCGGTTTCTCTGTAGCCCGAACTGTTCTCACGATGGTAGTTCATTTCGGTTATATATCCCTCGGAATCGTAAGAAGCCGAAACCTCTCCCCAAAAAGGACGGACTTTTCCGCCGTTTACCGCTTCTTGCTCCATGCCGTTGAACTCATATAGACCACATAGCCTTCCGGAGCGACACGAACAGGCTTGAAACAAACCTCACGGACACGACCGGTGGCTACGGACTTCTTTTCCTTGAAAACCCGAAACGCCAGTGGATGAGTCTCCACTATAAAAGTACCATATTCCGTACTGTAGCCTCCGACCATCCGTCCGTCACGATATTTAAACCGGGTCATATCACTGTCCTCCCGGCTCCATCCGGCAATCGGGCGTACGATACCCATATCTCGCAAACAGGGAACCGACACAGCGGCTTCCCCTTCTAAGGGATGCGATTTTTTATTACTCCGACAGGCCACACAGCCACAGGCCATATACGCAACGAGCCATATTTTCATCAAGCTACGGATCATTCTTATCATATTCCTGCGTTACTATTATTTTATCTTCCCAATACGGTTTATCTCTTGGTAAGAGATAGACTACCGCTTGCAAATGTAGGTAAAAAGACAGATAATGCCAAGTAAACGTGTAAAAAAAGCTAAGAAAGGCGATAGTTTTCTAAACTTTGTATTTTTTAAATGGCTGTAAAATAGTATATTTTGAAGGCCGGTCTATCTCTTACCAAGAGATGGACTTTTTTTCATCCCCCAATAGACCTCGGAAAAACGGCTAAAAAACAGCAAACAAAAACCTCATTTATAAAAAAGCGTTAAATATAACCGTTTTTATTCCCTTCCTATTGTTTTTTCCAAAAAAGTCCGTAACTTTGCATCGTGTTTTTCATAGTATTAGATTTAAGGTTAACAAAGGT
>ERZ836877.252-NODE-252-length-95427-cov-6.776790_pt1 | contig 95427 bp, 81 predicted proteins | sample MGYA00519469_ERZ836877 | MGnify/ENA primary metagenome ERZ836877 (study PRJEB31850, sample SAMEA3708809) | human gut metagenome | biome: human gut; feature: human-associated habitat; material: faeces | place: China | collected 2014 ...
TCATCATCATTCCCGCGGGCGAGTCGGTATTCATGTTGGCATTCTCGCGGGTGATATCGTTGTTCTTTGCCTCGATGATTTCATGGAACATGTCGCGGGTCTTGGCCTTGCGTGCTATGCTGCGCTGGTCGCGATAGGCGATATAGCGTTTGGCGACTTCCTTGCGAGGGCTGTTCATGAGTTCAAGCTCGACCATATCCTGAATGTCTTCCACGGTCATGCGTTCGTGGCCTTTGGCTCCGATACGGTCTGCTATTTTCTGTATCAGCGCCTCGTCTTCACCAAGCTCGGTTGTAAGCATGGCCTTGCGGATGGCTGCCTTGATTTTTTCCTCATTGTAACCCACGACACGACCGTCGCGTTTGACTACTACCTGTATCATCGAATTTTATGGATTTATATTCTGTTTGACATTTTAAAAGAGCCCCGAAAGGCTCTTTCGAATAACAATGCAAAGCTATGAATATTTCACGAATCGGGCAACTTTTTATCGATAAAAATGTGCGGAAATTTTCGATTTGGAAAACTTTTTACATAGCTGTAAAATACAATACATTGATAGTTAGTGTATTGTATGGTAAAAATGGAAAACTTTTAAAAAGTCGTTGTGATATTCTTCTCAAATATATGCGTCTTTATTCGGCTGGTTGTTGGTTTGAGCGTTCATTTTCAAGTTCTTCGATGATGGCATCGGCAAGCAGAGAGCCCCACAGACGGTAACCGCCCGCTGTGAAATGGACGCCATCGTTTCCGAGGATTTTGGCCGTCTTCATTTTTGCGGCAGATCCGGTGCCGCCCGCAACTGCGTATGTATCGTAAAACGGTATGCCGTTTTCTTGGGCATAGCGCTTGATTACGGCTCTCATTCTGGCGGCTTTGACATTTACTGTCGTTCCGACAGCGCGACGTTTGCCTTTGCGACGCCTGTATGTGCGTCGAAAGCATTCTGTCGGTGCCACCAGCAGAAAATTTACTTTTGGATTATGTCGGCGCATGGCACCGAGAAGGTTGTCGATATCGTTTTCGAGGGTTTCTTCGCTTGTATTGCCGAAGGCTTCGTTGGTGCCGAGCGCCACGACAACAAGGTCTGCGCCGAGAGTTTCTATCTGTGGCCCGAATCGGTCTATGTTCGCATACGACGAATATGTGGCCCCGTTGTTGCCTATGGAATGGGTGAGGATGCCGCCATTGCCGTTGAGAAGTTCGAAACCGCCGAAAATCGTTTTGTCGGCTTCGTCGAATTCGATCAGCAGTCTGTGGGTCGGGCGTGAGAGAACTATTGTCGAGTCGGCATATTCGAATTCCACGCCGCGGTTCAGTGCCAGATCGCGAGTATCGCTCACCGACGGAATTTTGCCTCTGAAATGCAGCCGGACGAGTCCGAACGGTTCTTCAGCCGAGATTTCGAAGCGTGCTTTGGCCGTAGCTGGCTGTATGCCTATGCCGGTGAAGGGCATTTCTACGGCCCACGGCATTTTGAGCAGTTTGGCCGACAGATAGGCAGAGTGGAGGCGTATTCCGTAGTCGGCCGGCTGGTTAGTGCCTGCGAGCTTGAATGGTATCACCAGTCCGCGGCCAGCCGATGAGGCTTCTTTGGCAAGCCGGGAGCGAAGTACGGCCCCTCCGAAATCAGCCTGTACGTGCGAGTCGCCCAGATAGACTACTGAAAAAAGTTCGCCACTGTCGCGGGCTGTCGCGAATCGGTTCCTCAGCGAACTCCAGTCGGCGCCGTTCATCTCTATTTTATTGGCATCGAGTCTGAGAAAAGGATAGTGTTCGCGCGCAAGCGACCGGCTTTCCTCGATATGCGGATTGAGGCGCAGTTCGGTCTGAGCCTCATCGTCCGCTTTGGCCGGTATGACAGCGGTAAGGAGAGCGAGGACAAGAGTCAGTAAGGCTATTCTATTCATTTATAGCCTTTATGAGCGATTGATGAAACAGACGGGCCAGTTCTTTGCCGCCGTCATGGTTTATATGGATATAATCCGCATTCATGAGTTTGCGTTTGCGCCAGTCGATGACGGCATCATCGCCGCCCATGGCTTCGCGAGTGTCCCAGAAGACACAGCCAGAGCTTCGTGCCACGTCGCGCTGTGTCCGGACCATCGCCGCGCATGTCGGGAGCGAATGTACCGTGCTGCCGTCTTTGGCTCCCCGGTCAGCTATTCCCATTATGATGATGTCGGCTTCGGGATAGCATGCGCGTATGCGTCCCACGGTGCGTTTCATGGCAGCTCCATATGGCGTATAATCTGTCTGTTCTCCCGAAAGAGCGTTGATGCCGTATTCAAGTATGATCAGATCGTAGTCGATATGTCTGCGCATTTGCGCGGCAAGCGGCAGATTCATCTTTCGGTGTCCGATACCTGAATTTCCGCGTATCGACATGCAGTCGACTTGAATACCCGACGTACCGTCGAGATACACGCCCAGACCGATGAGGCCGTTGATGTCGGTCTCGACTTTGAAAAGGCGCGTGGAGCCTGCGGCTTCGAGTATCTGTACATCGTCCGATGGCGATATGGGATAGCTCGACGGGCCTGCCGTTGTGGTGAGGGTGACCGTTCCGCTGTCGGGCGATATGAAGAGAAAACGGGAACGTTCCCAGCTGTCGGCGTGACGACGTTCACCTGCTTTGTATGTCGCGGAGGCAGCAAGTTCGGCGCGTCCGTATTCGCCGCTGATGGTCCGGAGTGTATCGTGAGTGGCGAGATTTCGGAGATCGTGCATTTTCCAGCCGGCATCTGACTGATGTACACTGCTTCGGAAACCAGGAAAATCGGTGTGCATGGCGGCATATCCTATGCCGTTTCCGCCGTAGGTGTCCTGCAGGAGGCTTCTGAGATCCTGTGTGAAGATATCGCCCTCTATGAAAGAATCGCCAAGAACCGCCACACGGGCCGAGCCTCCTTCGAGAGCCGCCTTGAAATGCGCGAGGGGCGAGTCGCCGTAGCACTCCAGAAGAACTTCGCCGTCATCGCCGCGTGGTGCCTCTTCCGTGTCAAAGGCCGGGGCTGGATCGATAACAGGAGTTTCCTCAATCTCTGTCACTTGTGGCTCTGACGGCATTTCTTCATGCTCATCCGGTTCTTCCTCGGCGAGAAAGCTTTCAAGTTCCGGGTCAATGTCGGCCTGAGAGGGGGCGGCAGGGTTCCGGGAAGACGGTATAAGGTCTTCGAACAGATTGAAGTCTTTGACCTTATTGCCCGTGAGGCGGCTCCAGGGTATGGCCGAAAGCACGACGAGTATTCCCATCGCTATGCTTACCACCGCGAATATATGGCGGGAAGGTTCTTTCAGATTCTTTCCAGACATTCCAGAAGAGGTAATGCTTTGATTCGGGTCTCTTCCCATTCATCGGCGGCACATGAATCGGGCGTGACGCCGCTGCCGGTGTAGACAGACCATTTTTCTTTGTCGAAATGCACGCATCGTATTATGCCATAGGTCATATTGAGGCGTACTTCGGCAATATTGAGGCAACCGGCGTAAAGATAGCGGGGCCACGCCTCGAATCGTTCTATTTCCGAGATGGCGCGTGCGCGCGGATAGCCTGCGAGAGCCGGTGTGGGTTCTATCTCCTCGGCTATACTGTCGAAAAAGAGGCGATCGTGGCCTTCATCGACGAATTTGGAGACAAATTCCGTGACAAGATGTGTTACAGGCCCATAAGCCAGTTCCTGCATAGGCGAGTGAAGAAAGTCGAGTCCAGTCAGTTTGAGGCGGTTTTCGATGTCGTTCACCACAATCTTGTGTTCCTCGATGTTTTTCGGATCCCACTCCGATTTTATGCTGTGATGGCGGGTGCCTGCCAGAGCGATCGTTCGGTAGGTGCCGTTTGCGAGCCGTTCGAGTATCAGTTCTGGAGTCGAACCCATCCAGAAATTCATCTCCGGATGCCAGAGCAGAAATGTGACGCAATTTTTGCCGATGGACGTATCGAGATAGCTCCTGAAGATTTCGCTTAGATCGAAATCACCGAAGTGTCCGCATATATTGCGGCAGATAACGGTCTTGCCACCCCGTTTTTTCAATATTTCTATCAGTTCGGATACTGACCGGATATATTGTTCTTTCGGAGTCGATGCCGGACACACCGGCATTGCGGCGACCGGAAGATTGCCAGTCGTCGAGAAGTCGAACCATCGCGAGGAAAGCCACGGTTTTACCTTGGCGGCTACACGGTGGACGGTGTCATCTTCGAATTCCGGTATGATTACCACGAATTTGTCGGTGAGATTGTCGCGTTGTGGCAGCCGGAACACACAGAACGGCATTTCCTCGTCAAGTTTCTGTCCGAGGAAATACATCATGCTGTCGAAATCTTCCCTGGAATAATAGTAATTCATTGTCAAACTGCCTCTATTGCCTCTCCAAGCAGGTCGAAAGCATCACTGCCGGTGATTTCCACATTGTATATTTTGCCGATTTCCAAAGCCGGAGAATCGGGAAGATAGACATTGCAGTCAACGTCGGGTGAATCGTATTCGGTACGTCCTATATACCGTCCGTCGGCATCCTGCTCGTCGATTATGACGCGCATTGTCTTTCCGACCATGGAGGCGGCTGTCTCGAATGCGATTTCCTGCTGCAGATCCATAAGACGTGAAAGACGTTTGTCCTTAACCTCCTGTGGTATATCGTCTGCGAAATTCCGTGCGGCATATGTATCGTCTTCCTCGCAATAGGCAAAGGCCCCCATGCGCTCGAAGCGCTGTTCGCGCACGAAGCCCATGAGATTTTCGAAAGCCGCGTCGTCTTCGCCGGGGAAACCGACCATAAGGGTGGTACGTATTGCAATGCCGGGTACTGCTTCGCGTATGCGGGCAAGCAGGTGCCGTGTCTCGTCGGCAGTGATATGGCGGCGCATGTTGCCAAGCACTTTGTCATCTATGTGTTGCAGGGCTATGTCGAGATAGCGGCACACATTCTTGTGGCGCCTCATAGCGTCAAGCACATCGTAGGGGAAGTCGGCAGGGTAGGCGTAGTGCAGACGCAACATCTCGACTCCGGGTATCACGGCGAGGGCATCTATGAGTTCCGCCAGCCTCGACTTCGCACCGGGAAGATCCGTGCCGTAGCTTGAAAGATCCTGAGCGATGATATTGAATTCGCATGTGCCTTCGGCGGCCAGATGTGTCACTTCGGCTACGATGTCTTCGACCGTGCGCGAATGGTGGCGTCCTGTGATCAGGGGTATGGCGCAGAAAGCACAGAAACGGTTGCACCCTTCCGATATCTTTATATATGTATAGTGCGGTGCGGTGGAAAGTTCGCGATCCCATTCATGTCGCGGTGCCGGTGTCTCGCGTTCGGCAAGATCGGCGACAAGCCCTGTCCAGTCGAATTTGCCGTAGATTCCGTCGAGTTCCGGTATTTCTTCGGCCAGTTCCCGGCGGTAGCGTTCGCCGAGGCAGCCCATTATGAAGACACCTTTTATATTTCCGTCGGCTTTCATGGCGAGATAATCCATTATTTTTTCAATGGATTCTTCCTTGGCGTCGCCGATGAAGCCGCACGTGTTGATTACCGCATAGTCGGGCGATGACGTGTAGAGGTCTGTTTCGTCTTCCTCGAACATCACTTCGAAACCGGCATCGAGAAAGCGGCGCGCCAGACGCTCGCTGTCCACAAGGTTTTTGGAGCATCCCATGCTCACTATGGCTACAAGAGGATGCCTGCTGCTCATTTCTCGCGGTTACCGAAGAGTGATTCTACGAATGCGCGTTTGTCGAATAGCTGGAGATCGTCGATGCCTTCGCCGATACCTATATATTTGACCGGTATTTTAAACTGGTCGCTGATACCGATCACAACACCGCCTCGGGCTGTACCGTCGAGTTTTGTGATGGCGAGGTCTGTGACCTGGGTAGCGGCCGAAAACTGGCGGGCCTGTTCGAAAGCGTTCTGTCCGGTAGAGCCGTCGAGGACGAGAAGCACTTCGTGAGGCGCTCCGGGCACCACCTTCTCCATGACGCGCTTGATTTTGGTAAGCTCGTCCATGAGGCCTTTCTTGTTGTGGAGTCGACCTGCGGTATCTATTATCACCACATCGGTGCCATTGGCTACGGCCGATGAGAGAGTGTCATAGGCCACGGCGGCGGCATCCGATCCGAGTTGTTGCTTGACTACGGGAACACCCGCACGCCGGCCCCATTCGTCGAGCTGTTCGACGGCTGCTGCGCGGAACGTATCGGCGGCGCCCAGCATCACGCTGTTGGCCGCCGCCTTATAGTGATGGGCGAGTTTGCCGATAGTAGTGGTTTTACCGACTCCGTTGACGCCGACAACCATTATGACATACGGTTTCTTGTCGGCCGGAACAGTGAACTGACCATCCGAGCCTCCGGCAGGATTTTCGGCCAGCAACTCGGTGATTTCTTCGCAAAGCATGTCGTTGAGTTCTTCGACACTCACATACTTGTCGCGGGCGGCGCGGGCCTGTATCCTCTCTATTATCTTAAGAGTGGTCTCGGCTCCGACATCGCTGGTGATGAATATCTCTTCGAGTTCGTCGAGAAAATCGTCATCTATGGTACGGCGTCCGGTAAATGCACGACGCAGTTTGCCGAATACGCCTTCTTTTGTTTTTTGAAGCCCTCGGTCGAGGTTCTGTTTCTTGTCTTTGCTGAAAAAATCGAAAAATCCCATTTTTCTCTATCAATTTTACTGCAAAAATAGCGAAAAAAAACGGTTCTCTCCCTATCCCGGACCGAAAATCGGGCATATCATTCTTTTTGTTTATTTTAAAATGCATGTGCCGTTTTATTGCACATGTACTGGATTAGCTTTGCGACATGAATTAAACTGATTATGACTATGGGAATTCTGTTTGTTTTGATGATTGTGCCTTTCGCTCTCTATGAAGCTGTAACCGAATCACAGACTGCTATCGATAAAGAATAATTTTTCAAAATGAGCCGGAAGCGGGAATTTTCACTAATTTTGCGGGGCGGCACCTTATTCCCGCTTTTGGTTTATGAAGAAGATTATACTGTTCAGTCTGCTTTTCATCGTATGTCTCGGCGCAGAGGCCCAGCGTCGCTCTGTCGCTATTCTCGGCGATTCGTATTCCACGTTTCAGGGCTTCGTTCAGCCGGCTAAAAACCGTATATGGTATAAAGCCGAAGTCGATACGGCCAAGACCGATGTGTCGTCGGTGCGCCAGACATGGTGGCATCGTTTCATCACCGACAATAATCTTAAACTTGAACGCAACAATTCTTTCTCTGGTGCCACGATCTGCAATACAGGCTACAATGGCAAGGACTATTCCGATCGCTCGTTTATCGCTCGTATGAAAAATCTCGGTTCGCCCGACTTCATTCTGATTCTTGGTGCGACCAACGATTCGTGGGCACATTCGCCTGTCGGAGAGTATAAATATGCCGGCTGGACAGCCGAAGATCTATTTTCTTTTCGTCCGGCAATGGCCTATATGCTCGAGACGATGAAAGATTACTATCCCGGTACGGAAATATATTTTGTACTTAATTGCCGGCTGAGCGATGAAATCGATGAGTCCGTTCATGTCATATGCAAGCATTATGGCATACCTGTAGTGGAGCTTGAAGATATAGACTGTAAAGCCGGACATCCTACTCAGAAAGGTATGGCCCAGATTGCGGATCAAGTGAAGGCTGCTGTGCTCAGATGAGATTTTCGAAGATATGTCAGATAGCGGTATTGGCGGCAGTTTTGTCGCTGGTATCTTCTTGCGGCAGTAAAAAGAAAGTTGTGAGACAGTATGAGGCTGACGGTATCTATCCTGTCGAAGCACCTGTCGCAGAGAAAAAGAAAGACCGGAAGAAAAAAGGAGTCAGAAGCCGGATCGTTGCCGAAGCTCGTAGCTGGATCGGTACGCCCTACCGCTATGGAGGGGAATCACGCGCCGGAACGGACTGCTCCGGCATGGTGATGAATGTATATCGTGACGTCGCAGGTATCCGCTTGCCGCGCAATTCGGCAAAGCAGGGCGAGTATTGTCGCCGGATAAAGCGCTCGGAGCTGCTGCTCGGCGATCTTGTGTTCTTTTCTTCGCGTAAAGGTAAGGGAATCAATCATGTGGGCATTTATATCGGTAACGGATGTTTTGTTCATGCGTCGACGTCGCGCGGCGTGATTGTGAGTGATCTCGATCAGGAGTATTATTCACGTACCTATCATTCGTCGGGGCGTGTGCCGGGTCTTGAGAAGGAACCGGGAAAAGACCCGGAAGAACGCCATGCAGAGTCACCTGAAGGTCGTGAACCCCGCTATGAGCGCGTAGACCGTCTCCCGGGACAAAAGAAGACTCCGGAAACGGTCGTCCCGGAGTCTGTGGTTGTTGTGGATAGTATATCTGTCGATTCAGATTCTATTCGGTCTGCCGTACGGCGCGCATTTTAGCGGGCTGCGAAAGCGGGACCGCCTACCATTTCCTGATAAGCATATACACCGGCCTGCGACACTTCTACAGTGCGGTATTCGCCGCCGGCCACAGGAAGTTTCACGTGGGTGTCGTCAACGAACTGGAAGAGCATGTGGCGTTCGCCGTTTGCCTCGAACGACCATGTCTGTTCCTCTGTGTCGAAATCAAGGCGTACGCTCGAGCCGTCGTTGCAGCTGATGATATCGTAGCCTTTGCCGTCGCAGCGCACGAGATATTTGCCGTCCTGACCTTCGATCACGCGTTCACCTTTGGCCATAGGGTTGGTGCCGCTCCAGAACTCGATGCTGTTGAGTACGATTACGTCAGCGAGGGCGCATACTTCATAGACGGGAAGAATCCAGAATGCGAAGAACACGAGTTCGTTGATGAATTTGTTGCCTACGTTCTGGTTCCAGCCCAGAAGGCGGTTTGTGAGCGAGAAGCTTCCGATGCAGGAAGGAGTTGTCAGCATTGAGCTGAACAGCAGGCATACGATTGCTGCTGAAATGACGGTTTTCTTCATGTTTGAAATAGTTATTTGAAAATTAGAAATTTAAGTGATAAGCAATAAGTAGTAAGGTATAAGCCGGAAGCAAACTGACCTTTGCCTCTCACAAAAGCGGGTTTTAGAACTTGCTTCTGTGGCTGTCAGGCGCTGATTTCGCGACGGGCCTGCTCGTAGAAGTTGGTTATCTGTTTCACATACGATACGGTCTCCGTGCCGCGGCAGTAGCCGTACTTTGTCACAGGATCGTTGTAGTATTTGGGATTCATCTTCATTAGCATGGCTTTTTCTACATTGTCGTCCCACTTCTGTGGGTCGAGGTTGTATTTCTTAGCCAGGGCTATGGCATCGTATACATGGGCTATGCCTACGTTATAAGCCGCTATGACGAATTTGAGGCGCTCCTTGTCGTTGGGAACATATTTCACGAGATAGCTGTCAAGGTCGTTGATAAGCTGGGAGGCTACCTTTACGCTTGTCTCGGGATTGCCGAGTTGCGACACCTTGGTTCGGTAGCCGCGTGCGGTGCTCGGCATGATCTGCATTAGACCGCGGGCGCCAACCCATGACTTCGCATTAGGCTTGAATTTGCTTTCGACGAATGCCTGAGCGGCCATCAGTCGCCAGTCCCAGCCGATCTCCGGGGCATATTTCTTGAATATGTTGTCATATTGCGAGATATAGCCTTTGGAGAAGTCGAAACGCACTTTGGGTGTAAACTTGGTCTGTTCGAAGTAGCGCTTAAGAAGCTCGGCGTTGGTCTTCTGGGGCGATTCGCCGGCGAACCATGAGTCGATTGAATCGGCGAGCCATTCCTTGCCGGGAGCCACGGCCCACGACGCGCGCTGCGGGAAACTGACCTCCATGCTTACATCAAGATCGGGATAATAGGTGCGGTTGAGCATGGCTATGTCGCTGTCGACTACGGTCATCGGTATCTCTCCGTCCGATACGAGCCTGAGCAGGTCTTCGGTGATAAGGGTGTCGGCATCCACTTCGTGGATCTTGATTCCTCCACCCAGTTCATCGTTGAGATTCTGCAGCCGTCGCAGATATTTACTGTCTTTCTCCACATACACTTCTTTTCCGACAAGATCGGTGACATCGCTGATTGGCGCCGTTCCGTTGACTTTCGGCTGTACGAGCACCTGAGTGGTGTAATTTTCAGGACCACAGGGGAGCACGTATTTTTTGTAGTGTTCGGTGATAGGCACTTCATAGGCGATGAGATCTACTTTGCCCGAATCGAGCATGGCTACGGCCGCAGACAGATTTTTGGCTACTTTCAGATCGAGCACCATGCCTTTCTGCTTTGCGAGACTGTCGACGAGAGTGTAGTCGTAGCCCATCGGTTCGTCGCGATAAAGGAAGTACGATGTCGGACCATAGAGAGTCACTACTTTAAGAGTGTCGGGGAGAGCGCTGACACTCTTTCGGGCCGTTTCTGACGATTTCTGGCCGCCGCATGACGGCAAAATGGTTGCCGCCAGCAGAAAGAAAGACAATAATGAAAGCGCGGACGCTTTGATGTGACGGATTTGCATATCGGGCGTGATGTTAATTGACCGTACCGGGCTGAGTTCAGCCGGAAGGATCTACCCTTCCGTCAGGCTCAGTATTCGAAGATGCCGTAGGGCGTGGTCAGGGTGAGTTTCTTGACCGGGGCTTCTTCGACGCGTCCTATCACTTTGGCATCGATTCCGAATTCGCCGGATATCGCGATTATACGGTCGGCTGCAGCCGGGTCGCAGTATATCTCGAGACGATGGCCCATGTTGAAGACTTTGTACATCTCGCGGGCTTCGGTTCCCGATTCGCGGCGTATGAGATCGAACAGCGGTGGAACGTCGAACAAGTTGTCTTTAATAACATGTTTGCCTCCCACAAAGTTCAGAATCTTTGTCTGTGCGCCGCCTGAACAGTGCACCATGCCGTGGACGGCGGGGCGCAGTTCCGAGAGAACCGCTTTTACGACAGGGGCATAGGTACGCGTCGGGGAGAGCACCAGGCGTCCGGCATCGAGTGGCGATCCTTCCACCGGGTCGGTGAGGTTCTTTGAGCCGCAGTATACGAGTTCTACTGGAAGTCCGGGATCGTAGGTTTCGGGATATTTTTCGGCCACGCTCTTGTTGAACACGTCATGGCGCGCGGAGGTGAGACCGTTGCTGCCCATTCCGCCGTTGTAGTCTTTTTCGTAGGCGGCTTTGCCATAGGAGGCAAGACCTACGATGACGTCGCCGGCCTTGATATTGGCGTTGTCGATCACGTCGGCACGGCGCATGCGGCATGCCACGGTACTGTCGACTATTATGGTGCGTACGAGGTCACCTACATCGGCGGTCTCTCCGCCGGTGGGATAGATGCTCACACCCATGTCGCGGAGCTCATCTATGAGTTCCTGTGTCGCATTTATGACAGCCGATATGACTTCGCCGGGTACAAGGCGTTTGTTGCGGCCGATGGTAGACGACAGAAGTATATTGTCGGTGGCGCCTACGCAGATGAGATCGTCGATGTTCATGATTAGCGAATCCTGCGCAATGCCTTTCCATACGTCGAGATTGCCTGTCTCGCGCCAGTAGGCATATGCGAGGGCCGACTTGGTGCCGGCTCCGTCGGCATGCATTATATTGCACCACTCGGGGTCGCCTCCGAGGTAGTCGGGTATGATTTTACAGAAAGCACCGGGAAATATGCCCTTGTCGATGTTCCGGATAGCCGAGTGCACGTCTTCCTTCGAAGCCGAGACTCCTCTTTTCTCGTAGCGTCCGCTGTCCATGTCTGTTGTATTGTATTGGTTATTTTAGTTTTGCAAGTTTTGTCGGATTTCCTACAAGCCACACTATATCTCCTTGCTGAAATACAAGGTCGGGCTTTGAGTCGATATGCTCCTCGCCACGGTCTACGGCCACCACGATTGCATCGTAGGTGTCGCGCAAGGCCGACGAAAGCGGTGTGCGCGATATCAGCGGCGATTCCGGGCCGAGCAGTATGCTTGTCAGCTTCATGTCGGTATGATCTGCGTGTGATGTCGGTTCGGGCTCGTTGGCTTCGATCTGAGGCAGGAGACGTTCGATCTGTTCATCGGTGCCGATAATGCCGAGTGTATCGCCGGGATATATGCGCGTACGGCCGTTGGGAATGGGTATGAATGTGGCTCCGCGCTGAATGCTGACGACATTCACGCCGAAGCGGTGACGGAGGTTCGAGTCCATGAGTCGCTCGCCGGCGAAAGCGCAGGCCGATCCGACAGTCATATAGGCCTGGTGGAGATCATTGACGACTGCGTTCTTCTTGCCGCTGCGGCGTAGCTCGCGCTCATTGAGATTGTCGAGAAATTTACTTTCGATACGTTCCATGCTCGCATTGAGCTTGCGCGAAAAGTAAAATGCCAGCAGAACCCCGACGGCGATAAGAGCTACCAGACCGGCCTTGGCCGAATATACCTCGCTGATTGCTCTGACAATGAATACGACCGCTATCATAAAGCGGAAAATCATCATCACTATCTTCGGCACATTGCTTCCGAGTCCTTCATTGCCTTCGGGGTCTTTGGTCTTTATTGGAATCACGAGAGCGAGAAGGAAGGGCGCCATGGCTCCAAGAGTGATGACTATGCAGAGTACGTTGGCCCAGTCGCCTGCATGGTTCCTGAGCCATGGCAGCAGATAGAGCTGCGATATTAGCAGAATGCCGACGAGTACGACAGAGTAGAGCACCGTGCGCCATATGTAGCGCTTGAGGACGGCTTTCCAGGGCTGCCCGGCGGCCTCGCTGCGGTCGGCACGTTTGCGGTAGCGGTCGATAAGAAAGCTGAGACGGCGCGGCAGACGGCGCACAAGCCAGTTGTAGAATGGCAGCGACATCTTGATGAAATATGGTGTCGTGAATGTCGTGATCACCGACACAGCCACTACGATGGGATAAATTGTCGTGTCGAGTACTCCGAGGCTCATGCCGAGGGTGGCTATGATGAATGCGAACTCGCCTATCTGCGTGAGCGAGAAACCCGACTGGATGGCAACTCGGAGAGTCTGGCCTGTGACAAGCATACCGAAAGTGCCGAAAATGATCATGCCGACGATCACTACGGCTGAAAGGAGAAGTATCGGCCCCCAGTATTGTACCAGGATGTTTGGTTGTACCATCATGCCGACCGATATGAAAAATACCGAGCCGAAAAGATCTTTGACAGGAGTGACGACATTCTCAATGCGCTCAGCATAACTTGTTCCGGCAAGTATCGAACCCATGACGAAGGCGCCGAGTGCGAGAGAGAAGCCGCAGAATACCGAGAATACGGCCATGCCCAGACATAGGCCCATCGAAACCACCAGCAGAGTTTCAGAGTTTAGGAAGCGTCGTATGCCGTTGAGAAGCGACGGCAGCACGTAGACTCCCACAAGAAACCATATGATGAGGAAGAAAATCAGTTTGCCGACGCTGAAAAGCAGTTCGCCGCCTTCGACGCTGTTGTTGATCGCTATCGACGACAGAAGCACCATCATCAGGACGGCGAAGAGGTCTTCGACTATCAGTACAGCCAATACGAGCGAGGCGAATTTCTTCTGACGGAGGCCCATATCGGTGAATGCCTTGATGATGATTGTGGTCGACGACATAGACAGCATGCCCCCGAGGAAAAGGCTGTTGATATAGTTCAGATGCATGAAATGGCCGACGGCAAAACCTGCGCACATCATGCCCGACACGATTATCAGGGCTGTCACGACGGCCGACCCGCCCGAGTTGACGAGTTTACGGAAACTGAATTCGAGACCGAGAGAAAACAGCAGTACGACAATGCCTATCTGGGCCCAGAAATCGATGTTTTCCTCGGTGGTGACCGACGGCAGATATTCGAAATGCGGGCTGGCCAGAAATCCGGCCACGATATATCCCAGTACGACAGGCTGCTTTATCCACTTGAAAAGGACGGTAACTACGGCTCCGAGCAGCAGTATGAATGCCAAGTCGCTGATAAGACCCTGTACTTCCATCTGTTATATGTTTATCTGGTTGGCGAGTGTAATGGCTTTGGTTGGATGCAGCCGTGCGAACTGCGAGAAAAGATCTATGTAGTTTGTCGTTTCCTTAACGAGGACAATCAGGTTGAGGTGTGTCTCGTTGGCGTCGAAATCATAGTCGACATAGAAGTTGTTGAGATGGATCTTGTGTTCGCGGAGCACCGCACGGTAGTCTCTGATATCGTGCAGTATATCGTTTGTCCGGATTCTGATGATACGCGATTCGGCACCACGGCTCATCCTGCGCTCTATACCTTCGAGAAGGACGAGGATAAAAAGAATCAGGCCCGAGGCCACTACCGATAGCCAGTACATGCCCAGACCGACGGCCATACCGATGATTGCAACCATCCATATGCCTGCGGCCGTGGTGAGACCGCGAACGGATCCCTTCATCTGTATGATGGCTCCGGCACCGAGAAAGCCTATGCCTGTTATCACCTGGGCCGCTATACGGCCGGGATCACCGTTCTTGAGGCCGAGATATTCCTGCGGGACATAGATGGAAAGGAGCATTGCAAGCGTAGCTCCCATGGATATGAGCGAGAATGTGCGCACTCCTGCGGTCTGTCCTTTTCGACGGCGCTCGAACCCTACCACCGCACCGAGAAGCATGCTCAGGAGCAGTTTGTAGATAGAGCCTATGGTGTTGACCTCTATCGCGTTTATGGCGTCGTAGATGTCGCGCAGGAAATCCATTTATTTCAGGCTGAAAGAACGGGAAATGAGTCGGAAGTTATCGGCGAACAGTTCGACCGTATAGTCTCCGGCTATGAGGGGAGTGTTCACGTCCCAGTATATTGTCACGCCGGGGATTTCTTCTCCTTCATATTCTATTGTCTTGTGGGCCGAGCAAGGCACGTTGCCACCTTCGAAAGGGAATGTGCCGCCGCCGGTCAGGAGCTGACCCGAGGGAGAGATGATACGTGCGTAGATAGTCTTTTCGCCTACCGGAGTTGAATTGTTCTGGGGTATCGTAAAGTTTATGACGAGCTGTGTGGCTTTTGCCACCTTTTTTTCGTTCTTGCCTTTCTTGTTCAGCGCGCCCAGACTGAGTCCTGTCACATTGAGGCGCTCGGCAAGAGTCATACGTTCGCTCAGAACCTCGTTGCGGCGTGTGGTCTCGTTGACCTGCGACTGTAGAGTGCTGTTCTGACGCTTGATCTCGGTGTTTTCGCTTCGCAGCGCTTCGTTTTCTTTGTTCAGCCGGTCGATTTCTTCGACATAGTGGCGCAGGAGCGCGCGCAGTGTGTCGATCTCGCCGCGTAGTTTTGCTATCTCGGCGGCACTTTTATGTTTCTGGCTCGCAAGTTCCTGCTGAAGCTTTTCGACCTGCAGACGTGCTGCCTCGTATTTTTCGTTGAGCTGACGTTTGATGGAGTCGTCCTTGATATATTTGCGCGAGTTTTCAAACTGTGCGAATTCGTTGTTGAGGTCGGCATATTCGCTTTCGAGCTGCTGCTGTGCTATATCCAGCTGCATCTGCTCCATTTCGGCCTTGGCAGCCTCTGCGGCACGCGACGATCGCACGGCCCAGAATACAAGCGCGCCGACAGCTATGGCTCCTGCCACGACGGCGGCAATGATTATCCACGATGGTTTGCGTTTCATCTCCTTGGTCTTGGGTTTTGTCTGATCCATGTGAGTATGCTTATGAACTGCAAAATTAACAAAAAAATCAGAAAGGGCTGTCTGATTTGCCCCCTTCGTTCAGAAAATCGGGATTCGGCCCTGGCATGGCGCCTGTTCCGGGAAGTCCGAGGGCTGCGGCATCGGCTGCCGCAGCAGAGGCATCGGCCACAGGCACTGCCGTATCGGCGTTGTCGCTTGCGGCGCGCATGCCGAAGGCGACTCCTTCTTCTCCTGCCGGTTCCCAGTTTTCGAAACGCACGTACTCGTTGCGGAACCGGAGGTCGACTGTGCCGACAGAACCGCTTCGGTGCTTGGCGAGTATGAACTCGGCCTTGCCGCGAATATCGCGGCCTTCGTCATCGGTCGATGAATGGGAGTAGTATTCCGGACGGTGGATGAAACATACGATGTCGGCATCCTGTTCGATGGCTCCCGATTCACGAAGGTCGGAAAGTTGCGGGCGCTTGTCTTTGTTGCCGCGGTCTTCAAGTTTTCGGTTGAGCTGCGAAAGGGCTACGATAGGTATGTCGAGCTCTTTGGCCAACTGTTTGAGAGATCGCGAAATTGTGCTCACTTCCTGTTCGCGCGAACCGAGTTTGAGACCTCCTGCTGTCATGAGCTGGAGGTAGTCGATTATTATCATTCGTACTCCGTGCTCGCGTACCAGACGGCGCGCCTTGCTGCGCAGTTCCATTATCGAGAGGCTCGATGTGTCGTCGACATACAGGGGGAGGCCCTGCAGTTTCTGCATGCGGTGGAGGAGCTGGTTCCATTCGAGCTGAGAGAGATTGCCGCTCTTGATTTTTTCACCTCCGAGTTCGCAGGCGTTGGATATGAGACGGTTCACGAGCTGCAGATTGCTCATTTCGAGTGAGAATACCGCTATGGGATTGTTCATCAGTGCGATGTTGAGGGCCATCGACAGCACGAAAGCTGTCTTTCCCATGGCGGGGCGGGCTGCGATGATGATGAGGTCGGAGTTCTGCCAGCCGGAGGTGTATTTGTCGAGCTCGCGGAAGCCGCTGCTCAGACCGCTCAGGCCCGACTGTTGCTGCGATGCCAGCTGCATGCGTTCGAGGGCATGCGTGAGCAGGGGGTCGATCTGTGACACCTCTTTCTTTACATTGCCCTGCGAAATCTCGAAAAGCCGTTTCTCGGTTTCCTGAAGAATATCGTCCACATCGTTGCTTTCGTCGAACGAGGCATTCTCCACTTCAGAGGCGAAGGCGATAAGTTCGCGAGCAAGATATTTCTGGGCAACGATGCGGGCATGAAATTCGACGTGTGCCGCCGAGGCCACATTTGATGTCAGCCCGACGACAAATGCCGCACCTCCCGCTTTATCGAGGGTGTCCGACAGCCTCAGCTGGTTCACTACCGTCATCATGTCGATAGGTTTCTGCTCGAGGCCGAGAGTCTGGATTGCTTCGTAGACAGCGGCGTGGCGCGGTTCGTAGAAACTCTCCGGTTTCAGCAGATCGCAGACGAGTGTGTAGGCATCTTTTTCTACCATGAGGGCGCCGAGCACCGCTGCCTCCACCTCGATGGCGCGGGGCACAAGACGTCCTACCGGATCTTCCGGCATGCTTCCTTTCTTTATAAACGGTTTTTTCTGCTGATAAGACTGGCTTTCTGCTGGCATTATCGTTTACGGGCTTTGTTGATGAATTCTTGGGTCGGAATGAAGTAGAACTCGACGCGGCGGTTCTTTGCGCGGTTCGCGCGCCCGTGGTTGTCGGCTAACGGCTCGTCTGATCCTATGCCGTAGGGTATTATGCCCGTATCGCGTTGTGAGTCTTCTTTATAGAAATATTCGTCGATCGCGTTGGCGCGGTCGGCGGTCAGACGGTCGGCATAGGTGGCATCACCGGTATCATCGCTATGTACGGCTACAACGACTTTGAAATCGCTGCGCCGTTTCACGAACTGCTTCAGAGCGGCAAGTTTGGATGCCGCTTTGGCCGAGAGACTTGTCTCGTTTGGCGAGAAAAGCACACTGCATGGTATTGTCACCATCACCACTTCGCCCGAACGAACCAGAGACACCTCATAGCCGGCAGCCTTGAGATCTTCTTTGAGTTCATTCATGCGCAGGGCTACTGCGTTATGATGTTTTTCGGAAACTGCCGGAAACTGTATGTTTTCCTCGATAGAGGCGCTTTCCGGGTCGAAATCGGAGGCTTTCTGGGCTGTCGTCACGAGACATGTAGCTGCCAGAACAACCGATGAGAGAATACGGAGAGCACTTCGCATGGTCAGAGAAGGCTGTCTTCGTACGCTATCTCGGCCAATACAAGCGTCTTGATCTGGTCGCGTGTAATGACTGCCTGTGATTTTCCTTTGAGATAATCGGCTATGAAATCCACCATTTCCTCAATGTCGGTATCATCGTCGGCCTCGGCATCTATATCGAGTTCGCCGTTTTCGTCATAATAGTCGAAAATAAGGTCGAGAATCTGATATATGTCATCGTCTGCCGGAGCGTCTTTGCCGAGCGCGTTTTTCATCAGCGCTATGGCTTCGTCTTCATCATATTCTTTCATAGTGTGTTATAGATCAATAAGCCCTAAGGGCAAGTTCATGTATATGGTCTTTGTTTCTGTGTCGATCTCCTGTATGAGGTCGGGGCTGGCGGGTATGAGTATTTCGGATCCGGCCGGTGTATCGACTACGAAAAGATAATTGTCTGTGGAATCGTCGAAGTCGGATATCACGCCCGTTTCCTTGCCGTCGCTGACAATCGTAAAGCCAGTAAGATCGTCGAGGTAAAAACCTTCGTCGTCATCTTCTGTCTCGGGGAGGTCGTCCGGACGGGCGAAAATGGCTTTGTTTGTGAAGCGGGCCGCCTGTTCCTGTGAGTCTATGCCTTCGAGTGTCAGGAGAACGCTTTCGGCGCCTTTTGTGCGTGAAGAGAGGATAAAAAACGGTACCATGAGGCCGTCAAGTTCCACGAAAATGCACGGCAGATCCGATGGTTCGATGTCGGCGTCGGGTATGATGGCCGATAGCTCTCCCTTTATACCGTGAGGCTTGCCGAAACGTCCTATTTCTGTCAGTTGGCCGGCCGGTATCATTTCTTTTTCTTCTTTTTGGAGGGTGCGGGAAGTGCACGGAATTCGTGGAGACGCATTTGGTCGGTATGGACGTTGATTGCGCCATGCGACAGCATGCGCAGGTCGTCGAATACGCGCAGGTCGTCTACTCCTTCGCGGCAGAACGCTACCACGATTTTCTTCATATGGTCGGCGATCATGAACACAAGTTCGTCGCGGGCCTCACCCGGCTCCATACCCGAAGCCACATCTATCATGCGCACGATTGTTGCGCCGTATCGACGCATGGGCATATATCCGGGTTTAGCTATGTCGATTTGGTCAGGGCCGTCGGCAAAGACATCGCTCTGCACATGATTGAAAGGTATGTCTATGTCGAGTTTGAAGTCGCTCATTATGAACAGATGATCCCACAGTTTGCGTTTGTGCGCCTCGCGGTCATCTCCCTGGGCGGGGAAAAGCGTGGCCATCGCGCCTACGATTGTATTGGCGCATAGAGTGCGCTCATCGCGGTCTTCGATGGTCAGGCAGTGGTCGATCATCTTCTGTATGTTGCGTCCGTACTCGGGCAGTGTGAGCTTGGGAAGTCGGTTGGTATATGTCAGCATTGTATGTGTTTCTGTTTTTACAGCTTCAAAGATACTGCAAAAATCCCGTATCGGCAAATTGTTATTGCTGTTGTGAGTGGTTCGGCACAGGAGTAGTTTTGCTGGACTGGAGGGTTTTATCCCTGAAATGAAGCCATGTAACCATTTTGACATCGTCGATTTCGGTCACGTAGCCCCAGCTTTCTTCCTTTCCTTCGAAATTTTTGATATGGGGATCGCCGAGTTGTTTTCTTACCTGTGTAGCGGTCATACCCGGCTCCAGACGGCTTATGTTGGCGGGCAGATAGTACGACTGGCGTACGGATGAACATGAAGTCGCGGCAAGCAGCAGAACTGCCGCAGCTGTCAGTTTGTGTCTCATTGCATGAAGGTTCTGTCGGAAATGTCAAAGCCGGAAGCTGCGCGCTGGCGCAGTCTTCCGGCTTGTGTGCGTTGGGATATCGGCGTTTTAGAGTGAACTGCGGTCCTTATTGCTTTTGCGGAAGAACAGTTTGTGGTCTATATATTCCTGAGTGGCGATAAGGGTGGGTTTTGGCAGACGCTCGTAGTAGCGCGAGATTTCAATCTGTTCGCGGTTTTCGCTCACTTCTTCGAGAGTGTCGTTGTAAGGAGCGAATTCCTGAAGTTTCTTTTCGAGATCGCTTTTCATCTGTGCGGCTATCTGGTTGGCGCGCTTTGAGATGATGCATACGGTTTCATAGATGTTGCCGGTCTGTTCCGAAAGCTCGATGAGGTCGCGGGTGACGGTGTTGAGCGGAGTGTTGCTTTTCTTGAAATCCATGATTATGGTGCTTTATTTTGTTCTGTTTTGCATGTCCCGGCAGTGTGCCGGAGACGGAGGAGGGAAGAAAAATCAGTCGTGAACGTAGCGGTTGGCGATTTTCTGTATGTTATCGGCCTCTTCTCGTTTGGGACTGTCGGGATAGTTGTTTATGAAGGAATAATACTCGTCGAGCACGTCGCGGAAGCGGTCGGCCTTGCGTTCTTCCACGGAGTTCAGTGCTTCCTGATAGCGTGCTTTCAGAATAAGCATTTCAAGATCCTCCTTATACTTGGAGTAAGGGTAGTCTTTGATGGCGTTGCGTGCCACGATTACTGCGCTTTCATAGTTGTTGCCCATGTAATTGCCGAGATTGTAGTAGAGCTGGGCGTTCTGCAGCTGTTTCAGGGTCAGTTTGTCCTGCATCTCGAAGATGGCGTTCTGTGCGATCGAGACTTTGTCGCTGCGAGGGAAATACTCGAGGAAGCCCTGCAGCTCTTCTATAGCCTTGATCGTACCGGTCTGGTCGAGCTGTGCTTCGGGAGAGTCGAGATAATAGCCGTATCCTGAGAAGAATCGGGCGGCTTCAGTATATTTGCCTTTGGGGTAGCGGCCGTAGTAGGTCTTGAAATATGCGCCTGAGCTTACATAGTCCTTGTTTTCGTAGTGGCTCATCGCAAGCAGATAAAGCGATTCCTCTGCCTTGTCGGAGCCTTTGAAGTAGGCTATGCATTCTTCCAGCAGGGTTGCGGCCTGCACATATTTTTTTTCTTCGAAAGCGCGTTTGGCGTATTCGAATTTGTAGTTGATGTCGGTGCTCTTCTGGGCGCGCTGGTATTCGCCGCACGAACTCAGCAGAATAGCTGCAAGAAAGGCTACAATGTAATATCGCATCTGTGTGGTAGTCATATACAATTGTGCAAAGATAGTAAAAAAGCCCCTAATGACGTGCGTCGGAAACAAACTTTAGCGCCTCTTTGCACAAAATTAACAATTGGCCCGGAGGTCAGAGCACGTTCAGAACCTGTTCTTTTATTTGCTCCAGGGCATCTTTCATGCGTACTACGATGGCCTGCATCTCGGCATGATTGCTCTTTGACCCGAGGGTATTGATTTCGCGTCCCATTTCCTGGGCGATGAAACCGAGCTTTTTGCCTTGGCCGCCGGCGGCAGATTCCATTGTTTCGAGGAAATACTGCAGGTGTTTGCGCAGGCGCTGCTTTTCTTCGTTTACGTCGAGTTTTTCGATATAGAATATCATTTCCTGTTCGAGGCGTCCTTTGTCGTAGTCGGGAACATTGATTTTCGACAGGCTTTCTTCTATCTTGAGTCTTATTCTGGGTACACGCTCTGCTTCGAATGGCTCTATGCTTTCGAGAAGTTCCGATATGGAGGCTATACGGGCAGCGAAGAATTTTTCGAGCTCAATGCCTTCGGCGCGGCGGTGTGCCGACAGGTTTTCCACAGCCTCGGCGACAGCTTGGTCGAGAGCTTTGATCTGCTCGGCGTCGGCAACTTCCGGGCTTGCAGTCGTGATGGTGTCGGAAAAACGGAGAAGCACCGAATACCAGTCGGACGGAACGGGAATCCCGAGTGCGGCGGATGCCTCCTCGATCTGCTTTTTGTATGTGGCCAGCGCGGCTATGTCGAGAGTCGAGTGTATCTCGGTGCTTACGCCGATGGTTTCTACATTGACTATGACATCGACCTTTCCCCGTTCGAGACTGCGGCCTATGGCCGAGCGCATGTCGAGTTCATGCTCGCGAAATGTATAAGGCAGACGGACGTTGAGATCCATCTGTTTGGAGTTCAGCGATTTTATCTCGACTGTTATCTTTTTTGCTCCGGCTTCGGCAGTGGCTTTGCCGAACCCTGTCATAGACATTAACATATTCATTTCCATTGCGCTTGCCCCCGGCGGCGCTTTTGATGGTGAAGGGGCCGGATCCGGACGCGGCCGGATCTTGCGGCTGCAAAATTACAAAAAAACGTCTGTATTCTCGCCGTTTTGACTGGAAAAAGTAGTAACTTTGCCGAAAACACAAGTGTAATGGCAACTATACTGAATATAGAGACATCCGGCGCTCCCTGTTCGGCTGCACTCACTTCCGACGGTATGATTCTCGCCCATAGGGAGGACTTTACCGGCAGGAACCATGCGGCCGCTTTGAGCGATTTTATAAAATATTGTCTTGACTACGGGAAAGAACACGGCCTGAAGCCCGATGCTGTAGCCGTCAGTCTCGGCCCCGGCAGCTATACGGGTCTGCGTATCGGTCTCAGCGAGGCCAAAGGGCTTGCCTATGCCCTCGATGTTCCTCTCATCGGTATAAAGACTCTCGAGCTATTGGCGACAAGGGTCATGTTCTCGACCGATAGTGTCGATCCTGATTCTATCCTTATTCCTATGGTGGATGCGCGCCGTATGGAGGTCTATACGGGTGCCTATGATTTCGGCCTGACGGAGCTTATGGAGCCTGGTGCGCTTATACTCGACGAAAATTCGTATGCCGCCCTTAAGTCAGAGGGGCGTCCGGTGCTCTATTTTGGCAGTGGCGCCGAAAAAGCCCGTCAGTTCATGGACGGATGTACTTATGTGGAAGGTGTCGAGGCTCTTGCGGTGGATATGGTCGCATTGGCCGAACTGGCCTATAATCGCCGCCAGTTTGTCGATACGGCTTATTCCGTGCCGGTTTATCTTAAAGATTTTCAGGCGACGACTCCTAAACATAAGGTGATATGACCGAACTGCAGCTTGCCGATGTCAAGGCATGTATTGAAGTCCTCCGTAAAGGCGGAATAATAGTTTATCCTACGGATACTATCTGGGGGATAGGCTGTGATGCCTGCTGTCCTGAAGCTGTCAGAAAGATATTCGCTCTGAAAAAACGCGCCGATGCAAAAGCCCTCATATCACTTGTGGGCTCAGAAGGACAGCTGGAGCGTACGATAGCCGATATTCCCGAGGTGGCATGGCAGCTGATCGAATATAATGAGAAACCCCTCACGATTGTTTACGATGCTCCCGCTCCCGAAGCGGGTATCGCAGACGAACTGCGCGCACCGGACGGCTCGATGGGAGTGCGGCTCACTTCCGATGAATTCTGTGCTGAAATATGCCGGCGTCTGCGGCATCCTCTTGTGTCTACTTCGGCCAATGTCAGCGGAGAGCCTGCGCCGGCATGCTTTGCCGATATATCTTCCGATATCCTCGATGGCGCCGACTATGTATGTATGGGGCGTCGCGACGAGAAAGCGTCTGAAGCGGTGCCGTCGACTGTCATGCGTCTTTCTTCAGGTGGACTTTTCAAGGTCTTGCGTCCATGAGACCTCAGGCGCGGCAACAAATCAGATATCTCTTTTCCGATTTCATCACTTTGAATATCGGATGGTTTCTGTTTGATGTCGCCCGTTTCTATACTCTTCCGGCAAATCTTCTGCCAGGAACCCTGCCTTCGTTCCTTTTGTATCCTCAGCTGATTCTGGGGCAGATCCTTGTTCCGTTTGGCATGATAGCCCTCTATGCCGTTTCAGGATCATATAATAGAGGAAGAATGCTATATCGCTCGCGGCTCGACGAATTTCTGAATACCGCTCTGATGTCGCTCATCGGCATGTTTGTCATATTTTTCATCGCTCTGATCAACGACAATATACCCGAGCGAATCACCAACTACGAGCTTATGCTTCTGCTTTTCGCATCGCTCATGGTTCCGACGGCCATAGGCCGGTATCTTGTGAGTTCGGCTGCGGCCAGGCGTATTCATCGGGGAGATTACAGTGTCGACACTCTCATTGTCGGGGCTTCTCCCGGCTATATGCGTAAAATCGAGCGTATCAAGGAGTCTTCTACCATGTCGGGACTACGCCCTGTGGCGTGCGCGTCGTTTTCGGACGAATGTACCGTCGGTGAAATAGCCGGCTTGCCTGTTTTCGGCTCCGATGATATTGTCGGCCTGTGCCGTAAACTCAGAATCGGTGCTGTGGTCGTGCTTCCGTCCGAAAAAGGAATCGGGAGTATGGGAGCATTGCTGAGCGATCTTTATTCCCTTGGCGTCCCTTTGTTGGTGTCGGCCGAGCTTTTCAGCCCTGTCGCCCTTCAGCCGCGTGTGATCGGAGTGATAAACGAGCCTCTTGTCGATATCACCAATGCGAATATACCCCCGTCGGTGGCCAATCTCAAGCGCATAGGGGATCTGTTTGTATCGGCGGCGGCAATTGTCTGTCTCAGTCCGGTTCTGCTTGCGATAGCCCTGGCCGTCAGGCTCGATTCGCCCGGGCCGTGCCTTTACAGGCAGGAGCGTGTAGGACTTCACGGGAAGCTTTTCCGTATCATTAAATTCAGAAGTATGCGCACCGATGCCGAGGCCGACGGGAGGCCCCGGCTGTCGTCGGGGGGCGACGATCCACGCGTGACGCCTGTCGGGCGTTTCCTGCGCAAATACCGACTCGACGAACTCCCGCAATTCTGGAATGTGCTTGTGGGCGAGATGTCGCTTGTCGGACCGAGACCCGAACGCAAATACTACGCCGACCGAATTCTTGCGCGTGAACCCTGGTACGGGCTTGTCAGGCAGGTGCGTCCCGGCATAACATCATGGGGAATGGTAAAATACGGATACGCATCCAGCGTCGACGAAATGATAGAACGTTCGGGCTACGATCTGCTGTATATCCGTAATATTTCGTTGCCGGTCGATCTTAAAATACTGTTTCACACCGTCAGCACCGTTTTCAAGGGCAAAGGCATTTGATAATGTAAAAACTTTTCCTTACTTTTGCTTCGCAATATGGAAGAAGTACAGGCCAATAAGGGTTTAAAAGAGTTGTTTATGAAATTCCTGCTGTGGCGCGACCGTCACATCAAGGAACGCAACTTCGTACTCGTTCTTGCTTTTTTTGTCGGCATTTTCAGCGGCCTGGCCGCGATTGTGCTGAAATTCCTCATTCATTTTATATCAACTGTACTTACTTCGCGTATCAACCTCGAGAGCGGCAACTACCTGTATATACTCTTGCCGGCAGTCGGAGTGGTGCTGACTGCTTTTTTTGTGAGATATGTCGTGCGCGACAATATCAGCCACGGTGTCACGCGTGTGCTTTACGCCATTTCGCAGAATAAGAGCCGTCTGAAAAGACACAATATCTATACGTCGGTTCTTGCCAGCTCGGTCACGATCGGTTTCGGCGGATCGGTCGGAGCGGAAGGCCCTATAGTCTATACCGGTGCAGCGATAGGATCTAATCTCGGGCGTGCGTTCCGTATGTCGCCGCGTATCCTCATGATTCTTGTCGGTTGCGGCGCTGCAGCGGGTATCGCCGGTATTTTCAAGGCGCCTATCGCCGGTATGCTGTTCACTCTCGAAGTGCTGATGATAGATCTCACGACGGTATCCGTGATGCCTCTTCTGATTGCTTCTATCACCAGTACGACGCTCGCCTATGTCTATACAGGCTATGAATTCGAGTTTTTCTTCGCGCAGACTGAGAATTTCTATACCTCCCGCATTCCCTTCGTGATAATGCTCGGTCTTGTGTGCGGTTTCGCCTCCCTCTATTTCACCCGCGTCATGAATATGATGGAGAATTTCTTCGGCCGTTTCAAAAATCCCTGGGTCAAGACATTGATCGGATGTACTATCCTTTCGGGTCTCGTTTTCCTTTTTCCGCCGCTTTACGGTGAAGGCTACGGATCGATCGTCGGGCTTCTTGCCGGCGACACATCGTCGATTGTAAACGGTTCGCTTTTCTATGGCGACCGCAATCAGGTGTGGTTTCTGGCGCTTTTTATCGGTCTTGTAGTAGCGACCAAAGCATTCGCGACATCGGCGACCAACGGTGCCGGAGGCGTCGGCGGCACGTTCGCGCCATCGCTCTATGTAGGCTGTCTCACGGGTTTTCTCTTCGCCTATGTGATGAATATATTCGATTTCGGAGTCGAGCTTTCCACTAAAAATTTCGCACTCATAGGTATGGCTGGTGTCATGAGCGGTGTCATGCATGCCCCCCTCATGGCTATCTTCCTTACCGCGGAGCTTACGGGCGGCTACGAACTTTTCCTGCCTCTGCTCATTGTGAGCACAATTTCTTATGGGACAATCAAGATTTTCGAGCCATATTCCATCTATACGATGCGCCTGGCAAAGCAGGGGCAGCTACTTACCCATCATAAGGATAAGGCCGTGCTTACTCTTCTGAAGATCAATAATGTGATAGAGACAGATTTTCTTCCGGTATATCCCGAAATGACACTGAAGGAAATGGTCGACGTGATTGCGAAAAGCAACCGCAATCTTTTCCCCGTAATAAACGAGAAGCGTGAGCTTGTCGGCGTCGTTCTTCTGGACGATATCCGCAATATAATGTTCCGTCCGGAGCTGTACAGGCGCATGCGTGTCAGCACATTCATGTCAGCTCCGGCCGGTCGGATCGAGGTAGGGGAGAGTATGGACAAGGTTATGAAGACATTCGATGATACCGGTGCGTGGAATCTTCCAGTGGTCGAAAACGGTATCTACGTCGGTTTTGTGTCAAAAAGCAAGATTTTCAATTCCTACCGGCGTGTGCTCAGGCATTATTGCGAGGACTGAGGTTTTCGGTAAAGAACTTCTCGATCGAACCGAAAGGAATTACATCCTTCCTGTCGTAGAGATCGGTATGGCTTGCTCCGGGAATTACCATGAAAATCTTATTGTTTTCCCTGCCGGGAATTACTGTCAGTTTTTTATAGGCATCCCTGCCGAAATAGAGTGAATGAGCTTTTTCGCCGTGGAGTATCATCACGGCGTTTTCAATTTCTCCGGTACGACTCATCAGCGGAAAGTTTATCCACGGAATCGATGCCGTTACATTACGTCCTCCGTTTGAATTAAGAGAGCGCGGATGATAACCGCGGGATGTCTTGTAGTAGTCATAGTAGTCACGGAGAAAGCCGGGCGCATTCTCGGGCAGTACATCGGGGACACCACCGCCGGGTTTAGGGCTTCCGTTACGGTAATCTTCGGTTCGCTGAGCCGCCAGCTTTTCGCGGATTGCGTTGCGTGCTTCAGCGTTATCGTCTGTATCGAAATAGCCGTTGGATTCCACGCGGCTCATGTCGTACATGGTCGAGGCGAGGGTCGCTTTAATGCGCGGGTCGGCAGATGCGGCACTGAGCGCTATTCCTCCCCAGCCGCAGATACCGATTATACCGATTTTTTCAGGATCTGCTTCCGGATGTGTCACGAGATAATCGACTGCCGCGCTGAAATCCTCGGTGTTGATGTCGGGCGATGTCATGTATCGCGGGTTGCCCCCGCTTTCGCCGGTGAACGATGGGTCAAATGCTATGGTGAGAAAGCCACGTTCGGCCATCTCCTGAGCATAGAGGCCCGCAGCCTGTTCCTTGACTGCTCCGAAAGGCCCGCATACCGCTATGGCTGCCAGTCTGCCCACAGCATCTTTGGGTTTATACATGTCTGCGGCAAGTGTGATTCCGTAGCGGTTCACGAATGTCACTTTGCAGTGATCAACTTTGTCGCTTTTGGGAAATGTCTTGTCCCATTCTTTTGTCAAAGTGAGATTTTCCATATTTTTCTGATTCATGGCGTTGTGTGCGGAGATTGCATGTTATGGAGGTGAAATTCCACAGGTAATGGCCACACTTTGGTTTCATGACGCAAAAATAGCCGCGAATCCTTTACTGAATGTTGCGGAAAAGCTCAAATATGCTTTCTGGAAGGCTCAATGTCATATGTATGGGAGAAAGAGTTGAGCCGCATGCGGACGTCAGCCCATAAGAGTGCTCGGAGCCATGCCGAATTCCTTCTTGAATGCGGTCGAGAAATGCGACGGATTCCGGAATCCTACTTCGGCATAGACATCGACCACTTTGCGTTTCCCATTTATAATCAGTTCGTATGCTTTCTCAAGGCGTTTTTTTATGAGCCATTTTTCCGGTGTCAGATCGCTGATTTTTTTGAAATCGCGTTTGAAAGTGGCCAGACTCCTCCCTGTGTAATGTGCGATCTCTCCTATACTGAGGTCGCACATGAAATTGGCTTCCATGAATTCGAGGATATCTATCTTCCAGGGCTCGTTGAAATCAAACATGGTAGGAATGAATCTTTCGTCTATCGCCAGCAATGCCATCAGTCCTTCCTGCAGTTTCAGTTCCATAAAATTTCCCTTGGGCTTTACATCGGGATCGAAGTAGGGTGTCATCGAAGCAAAAAGACTGGCGAGTTCTACTGTATTGGGTAGTTTTATCACGGTATTGTCCAGTTTCTTTTTCTTCGTCTGCACTTTATTGATCTCCAGTTTCCCATACATCTCCTTCAGGAAGTTGCGTGTGAACATTAGGAATACGCCGCAGTACCGTTCGCCGTCGCATGTTTTCTTATACATGGTTATATTGTGGTTTCTCGGTATAAAGACGCATTCGCCTTTGCGCACGCGAATCTTCTCACTGCCGTTATCCAGTATCATTTCGCCTGAACGGACATAGTTGAGGGCATATTCGCGTGAGCGATGCACGCAACCGCTCAGATCGTCGTAGAAGAAGCTGTAAAATATATTGTTGTAATTGAATATCAGCTTCAGCGCTTCCGGATTTTCAACCTGATCTATAGCCATAGTATTTTCATTTCCTGTCGCAAAGATAGAAAATAAAAAATATCCCGTCATTGCTCAGAAGCTCAAAAACCGCATGGAACAAGTTGAAACAGGACGAATTTGGAATGGTAACGACATATTCTCGTCAGAATGGAGCCGTCAGTCATTATTCCCGGTATTGTGTCGGATTCAGGCCGAGGGTGCGCTGTACATAGCGGCTGAAATATGCCGGCGAAGAGAATCCGAATATATCCGATATCTGTACGAATGTCAGGGTTTTGTTGCGCAGAAGTCTCGCGATGTCGAGCGATGCATATCGGTTTATCCAGTAATTGGCTGCATAACCGCTCACTTTTTTCGATACTTCCGACAGGTATTTCGGTGTCACGCATAATGCGGCCGCATAATACGTCACTTCGCGGTGATGACGGTAGGCGCCGTTCTCAAGCATATCGAGAAAACGGCTCATCAGAGAAGCATTTTGTGTGGATACTGTCGATTCTTTGTTGATCACAGAGTGAAAATCGAAAAAATCGAGAATCGCCGACTGCACGGCATTCATCAGCAGTTCGCGGTAGAAGGTATGTCCCGACTGGGCCAGACGATAGTCTATCCATCGGAAATCGCGTTCGCAGACAAAACGCTGCCTTTCGTCAAGCCGCATGATCGGATTTAGAAACAGAGACAGCTGCCCCTTCATTCCGTAATTGGTCTGAGGCGTGCACAGTTCTATGAACGGTGCGGTCACATATAAAGTCCTTACCTTGAAATCGGCGGACGGTCTTATATCATCGACGAGTTTGCCTTTTCGTACTATCATCAGATCTCCCTCACGGAATTCGAAGTTTTGTGTATTGAATTTAAAAGAGCAACTGCCTCCCAGGCACAGGGCATGGGCGAGATAGTCTTCGTAGCGGTTTGATCCGATACCGTTGAGAGAGTCTTCGATTATGACGTCCTTTAGTCGTTCCATCTATATGAGTAATTTTGCAAAATTACTATACTGTTATTTTGACGGCATTGTAAATATTTCTGTTTTTTCAGTCATTACTTCCGAAAAACATGACCTGCTATTGAATTGTGCTCACTGATATTGGTAACAGAAAAAGGCACGGAGCGAATGGCCGCCGTGCCTTTTCTGTTTCAGTTGCGTTGGAAAGATCAGAACCTGTAGCTCAGACCGCCTGTTATACGGCCTACCCCGACAAATTGCGCGCCCGAATCATAGTTGGGCGTCATATGTTTGGGATAGAACGATACGATAGGCTCGATGTGGATATCTATGTTGGAAGGCAGATTGTAGCGGAACTGGCCACCTCCTTCAAGCATGAATCCGGCTTTTGCTCTGTGGAGATTGCTGAATCCTACACCCGTTCCGACAATGCCGAGAATATGGAAGCGTCGTTCCGGATCTCGGTCCATCAGCGAGGTGATGTTCAGCAGATAATCGGCGTGGAGGGTATTGATATAGGGACGGCGCGGAGGATCGTTGGGTGTCGATATGATGTCGAGTATATAGCCGATACGTGCGCCCGAGATATTGCTGAACCATCGGCCGGCGGATACTCCTATGCTGCCGCTGACACGGCGCGGAGCGCCGACAAATGTGCCGCTGAAGAATGACGGACCGCCGCTGAGAGATACGAAATTGCGGCCGTCGGCAAGGAAGGTATCGGAGAAATCTGTCGAGAGTCCGGTCGGAGTGCCGAGTTTGTATTTAAGGCCGAGCATGCAGCGGAATTCGGGAGTCCAGCCCGGATTCCGGTTGCCGAACATTGTGTTGCCACCCAACTGTGGCTCTATATACAGATCGAGTGCGTCCGACAGACGGAAGTCGCCGTGAAGACCTGCTCTGGCGCCGATCATTCCGTTCACTGGGCCTTCATACTGGGCTATGCCGCCGGTAAGGCCGACGAAGCCTGAAAGGTCGAATATGCGGTCTGGATTGAAGCCGGCCATGCTTGTTGAGATGCTGAACATATAGTCGGCTCCCAGTCCGACCGAGAGATAGGCGGGCGCTGCGCTGAAGATGTCGCCTTCGGCGGTGATGCGCCAGCTCGAAATGGGCGATATACGCTGTCCAAAACCGATCAGACCCGATATGCCTTTGCCGTATGAACCTTTCCAGCGTTTGGCTCCGCCTACGGCAAATGTCAGGAAGTTGTTTTTTGCTCCGAGGAAGTCTTTATAGCTCTCGGGATTGTCATATTTGAAATTGCCGAAGGTATATCGCAGACCGGCCATGACAGAAACAAATGGGCCATAGTCGCGGTCTGTGAACTCGCGTATGAATTTGTGTGAGAACAGGCGCACTTCAGGCTCTATGAATATGCCCCACTGGGGTGAGAGACGGAAGAGTGCCGTGAGGCCGGCTTCGGCGCCGGGATAGAATTTGGCGTCGGCTTTGTCGGCATAGGCAAGAGCCGGGCCGATGTTGAGCGAAAGATCGAAAATCTGATCGGGGCGGTAGCCGCCGAATGCGGCGTTGAGGTTCCATACGAAGTCGAGTGAGGCGATGCCAAGATATCGGTTCGCCGTGGTCGACTGATTGTCGATTCGGCCGAATTCGGCCTTTAACCGTACTCCGGCTGCCGACGAAAAATATTTACCCATATAGATTCCTCCGAAACCGTAGGGAGTTTTGTTCTTGAAGGCTGTCTTTCTGGTAAAACTCCACATGCCTCCTCCGACTCCGAAGAAAAGATGGCTGTCGCCGTTGTTGATGAATGGCGTGGCTCCGGCCAGTCGTTCCTGTTTGCTGAGTAGTCTGTAGCCCAGGCCTATGTTGAAGCTGAGATTGGGACGGAATCTGTTGTCGTTGTCTCCTGGAAGGCGTGTGCCGGCATAGAGGCCGAGACGTGGCTCCGCATAGAGGTAAAGATTGTTCTGGATATTGAAACGTGCCTGGATAGCCGCCCGGAAACCGCCGAGGTTACCCCATAGGCTTCGATAGTGTGTCCTTTGATATTCCGCTCCGAGCACACCGATGATTTCCACCGGGCGCGAAGGATTGTAGCCGCGGAGAAGGGCCGAGAAGTTCATCAGGTAGTCGGCCGATATGGAGCCGAACGTTTTCCAGTGCTCTCCTGTTTTTCCTGAATGTGTGCCTCCGGCTATGTTGATGCGCCATCCGTGTGTCGGTGTCACCCAGTCGCCTACCGAGATTTCGCCGCTGAATCCCGGACGGAAAGAGCGCGAAGGTTTGTCTCCGAACATGGAGATGCCGACACCTCCGCTGAGGAATAGTTTGTCGCCAAACTTTTTGTTTTCGAAATATCTGTTGCCCAGCGGCTTTTGAAGCACATAGTCGAGGGCGTTCATGCCTGTCGAGGCCGTATCGTTGAGAGCCTTGCTCATTTTTGCTTCGGCCCAGGGGGCACCTGTGAGCGACATCAGAACAGTCGCGCCTGCCACGGCGAGAGCTATTATATTGAGTTTCATCATTATTATTCTTCTGAAGTTGCTGAATCGCTGTAATCGTCGGGTAGATTTCCGTTATCGTCGAGGAGGTCGCAGATATCGCCGTCCACACGCGCGATTTCGATTAGATCGGGTTTCTTTTTGATGGCGTTGGCCAGGTGGGTGCCGGCTTCGACGAAGAGATAGGCGTTGCTGATGTCGGCATTTGCCATGCGGTTTGCCGCTATGGCTTTAACGTATTCTTCTTCAGCGCTGTCGCCAAGTTTGAGCGCTTTTTCGAGTGCGCGCTGGTCATCTTTCAGCGCCAGCAGCATCAGCACTTCATTGAAGGGCGATTCTTCGGCTATTTCCTGAAGAACGGACGAATACCGTCCGTTGAGGGCCGAGCAATAGATTTTTGCCTTGTGATACTGGGGCAGGTCGGGCATTTCGTAGAGAAGCGAGTCGGCATAGCTGAAGTGGTTTGCCGCCATGCTGGCCACAGCGAGATTATGACGTGCTTCCTGCGGCATTTTTTTGAGTCGGCTCCAGTCGGCGAAGAAGGGTCGCAGTATGTTCTCGTCGGCACGGTCTCCGTCGATCATGCTTGCCGTAAGGTCGGATGCGGCTGTTATGAAATCGGGGTGTACCTCGAGGGCGCGGCGCATGATTTCTTCACGTGCGGCAGTATCGGCAGTCTCTGTATAGTGTTTCCAGAAGTGATATTTCGACAGCGATTTGTAGTCGCTTTCGTAAAGTTCGGCTATTTCCTCTTCGGTGAGCGGTCGGTAGCGCGACGATACGATGTGGTATTCAACCTTGCGGAGTTTCGGCAGATACTGGTCGGCCAGCATTTTATAGAAGGAGAGCTTGCGGATGAGTATTGACTGGCGGTCGGGATTGCCCTTGTTTGCCGATATTATCCTTGCGATCGCATCTGCCTCGCTGTCGTGACCGTCGGCACGGAGAAGCTCCTCGACTTGACTCCAGCTTGCCACGTTGGCGTTGTGGTTTATTGTCGCATTGCGTCGTGCGGATGCCGGAACAGATGTCATTATACGGTCCAGAGCCGATTTCATTCGGTTTTCGGCAAGCGCCTTGTTGGTCTGATATGAGCCTTCCGGTGATGCCGTACCGGTAATGGTAAAGCTTTTGAGCACCATGTCGGGATCGGCCTGGATAGCCCGGAACTCATCAAGCATTTTTTCCATCTCGGCGGCGTTGTTGCCGAGAGAGAGGTCAAGGTTGGACTTGCCCACATTGAACACCAGTTTTACCTCTCCGCTGGCATCCCGTAGCTGTACTTCGGGCTTTGGAATAAAATTCTCGTCGGTGAGCACGATGCCGTTGAGTGAGTATGACAGGAATCTGAGCGGATTTTTGGTGCCGCGGGCAATCTGGGTGGTATCGGTATATATGATTTTGTTGTAGTTTTCCATCGACGACATGACCACACACAGGAAATCATGCTTTGGATTGTCGACATGCAGTTTGTCTACTATATATATGGTGTCGTCGGTGCGTCGGCTGCTTTGCTTCACCTGCACGAAATTGTGAAGAGGATCTTTTTCACCGTCCCAGTCAAGCATTCGGCGCTGGGTGATATCGTATCGGCGTCCGTCGAAAACCACGGGCTTGAGATAGTTTATGGTCTTGGTCGTGACATTGTAGATTGCCGGCTGGATTATCATTCGGGCATTGGACGAAAATAATCGATGCGGTATTTTGGCAAATGTCTTGAGCGATATCTCGTTGCCTTCGAGTATCAGATCGGCCGGGGGTAGTTCGAGACCTTTGTTCTGATTTTTTCCGGTGACCACCACCTCACGCAGGCTCTGGGCATCGGGAAAAAGAGCAACGTCTATCTGCAGGCGTCCCGAGACGGGTTCCTCAAGGTCTTTACAGCCAAGGACTGCGAAGAGTAGTGTCGCGTTTTCATCAACGGTGACATCGTATTCGCCATAGGCGTTGGTGCTGCCGAGTAGCTTGTCGTTTTCGGCATTGAATATAAGCACACCTTCGATAGGTGTGCCTGGACCTTGCTGAACCACTTTGCCGCGTACGTTGAGGTCGGCGGCTGCACCCACGACAGGATAGGCGCAGAGCAATGCAAGGCTTAGGTATTTACAGATGCGGTTCACAGCGGTTTCTTATTTGAAAATGTAAGCGAACGACAGCCCGATGCGGATGGGCACAGGCTTGAAATGCGAGTAATTTTTATGTGATGGCTCGTTATTGCTCCAGTAGTCTTTTGCACTGAGATGGGCTACACCGACACCGATTTCTGCTTCCATGTTCCAGTGGTCGCTCAGTACGAGTGCATAGCCGTATGAAACGCCGATGCCGAATGCGTCGCCGCTTAAATGATGATCGACATGTCTGAAATGGTATGTGGCGGCTGTACCCGACAATGCAAGAAAATGGCGTGCCATGGGGCGGTTTAGCCAGTAGCGCAGTTCCGGTTCTACCCGGAAATTGGTAAACTGGTAGTTCGCTACTGAAATGTGGGTCGGATTGGCGGCTACTCCCAGCTGGAGGCTTAGCCTTTGACTTAGGCGTGCTTCGGCCGTGAGGTTTGGCGAAAGCAAAAGCCAGTCGATGGCGTTCGTTTTAAGAGCCACACGTTGGGCCTGGGCATGCGGAGACAGAAACATTACCGCGAAGAGAAGAAGTAACCAGGACGTGTATTTCCTCAGAATCGACATTGGTGATGAATTCATATGATAATACTTGAAAATTTTAAAATTTATAATTCTGCATTAACCATATCGACAATGGTAATGTAGTAATTCGGAAACGATTATATTGCAAATATGACACGATAATAATTGTTCGAACAGAGACGGCGACTTATCGTCGTCGACAAGCGTAAAACATTGTTATTTACTTAAATAATGTAGTTTGTAAGAATTGACCTTATCGGATTCGGGTGCTAAATTATGAAAAAGGACGGAGCGGTTCGGTGATTTTATCTTAAAATATGTTAATGATAACTCATGCCGGAAATATCTTTAATATAAATATGTAAGAGATTGTGTGGTATAAATTACAACATTTTTGTACCAAAAGGCAGATCCTGAATATCGGATTCCGCATATGTTTGGATCCATCTTCCTGTATAATGGCTGTTTTTACATTTTGGCCATTACTCATATAGTTAAAGCAAATTAATTTGGCAGAGGAGAAACATTTTTTGTAACTTTGCACATTCATTCAGAATAGTTTCTAAGCAATTTCTACAATGGGAGGTTTCTTTGGCTCGATATCCAAAAAGCCATGTGTCGATGATGTTTTCTACGGCACTGATTATCATTCGCATCTTGGCACAAAGCGTGCCGGTATAGTGACCTATGATGCTGAAAAAGGATTCAATCGTGTAATCCATAGTATCGAACGCGATTATTTCCGTTCGAAATTCGAAGACGAGCTCGACCGCTTTGTCGGCAATCAGGGGCTCGGGGTTATAAGCGATACAGATCCACAGCCTATAATAGTCAATTCACATCTTGGACGTTATGCTGTTGTGACTGTCGCGAAAATCAATAATCTTCGCGACATAGCCGCCGAACTTTTGGCCGAACGAATGCATTTCAGTGAGCTTTCCGCCAACAACATCAATCAGACGGAACTCGTGGCGCTCCTGATCAATATGGGTGAGTCTTTTGTCGAGGGTATAAATCTGGTATATAAGAAAATCAAGGGCTCTTGCTCCATGCTTATCCTCACCGAAGACGGTATCATAGCCGCCCGCGACTATCTTGGACGTACTCCGATCGCAATCGGCAAAAAAGATTATGCCTATGCTGCCGCAAGCGAGACGTCGGCTTTCCCAAATCTTGATTATGAAAAGGTATATGATGTCGGCCCCGGAGAGATTGTAAAGCTGAAAGCCGACAGCATGGAAGTGCTCCGGAAAGCAGCTCCGCGCGAGCAGATATGTTCGTTCCTATGGGTATATTACGGTTTCCCTGCGAGCGATTTCGACGGAGTCAATGTAGAGGATGTCCGTGAGGCCGGCGGCCGTATCATGGGTGCCGAAGATGATGTGAAAGCCGATTGTGTATGCGGTATTCCCGATTCAGGCGTTGGGCACGCGCTCGGCTACGCGGAAGGCAAGGGAATTCCCTACCGTCGCGCCGTCCTGAAGTATACCCCGACATGGCCGCGAAGCTTTACTCCGGGGCAGCAGTCGCGCCGCGATCTGGTCGCCCGCATGAAGCTGATCCCCAACCGGGCCATTCTCGATGGTAACAGCGTGGTTTTCTGCGACGACTCGATTGTGCGCGGCACTCAGTTGCGCGACAATGTCCGCACTTTCTTCGATTGCGGAGCCCGCGAGGTGCATGCGCGCATATCATGCCCTCCGCTGGTATATGGCTGTCCTTTCGTAGGTTATACTTCTTCCAAAAGCGATCTCGAACTTATCACACGGCGCATAATACGCGATTTCGAAGGTGACCCCGATGCCAAGCTTGAGCAATATGCCACTTACGGAACTCCGGAATACAAGAAAATGGTTGAGGAAATCGCACGCCAACTGGGCCTTACTACTCTTGAATTCAGCAAGATGGAGAATATGATCCAGGCCATCGGTCTTCCGAAATGCCGCGTATGCACTCATTGTTTCGACGGCTCGAGTTATCAGCCGGACGGAGCATATGCCGAAGATCATGATAAGTAAAAATCTCCTGTTCTCCTAATCACAAAAATTCATAACATCCTAAATAATGAACGAGATACCTCAGAAATATAATCCGGCCGATGTGGAAGACAAATGGTATGCCTACTGGCTGGAGAACGATCTGTTCAGTTCGAAACCCGATCCTGAGCGCGAGCCTTATACCATCGTGATTCCTCCGCCAAACGTTACGGGCGTCCTTCACATGGGCCATATGCTCAATAACACTATTCAGGATATTCTTGTGCGACGTGCGCGCATGCAAGGCAAAAACGCCCTGTGGGTCCCCGGCACTGATCATGCTTCGATTTCGACTGAAACCAAAGTTATCGCCAAACTTGCCGCTGAAGGTATCCGTAAGACCGAGCTCACCAGGGAGGAATTCCTCAAACATGCATGGGAATGGACTGAAAAACATGGAGGTATCATTCTTAAGCAGCTCCGGAAACTCGGCGCTTCATGCGACTGGGACCGTACCGCCTTCACTATGGACGAGAGCCGAAGCGAGAGTGTGCTGAAAGTCTTTGTTGATCTCTACGACAAAGGTCTCATTTATCGCGATCTGCGCATGGTAAACTGGGATCCCCAGAACCGTACCGCGATAAGCGACGACGAAGTGTTCTTCGTTCAGGAACAGAGCAAGCTTTATTATCTCAGATATTATCTGGCCGAGGAGCCTGCCGTGCTTGAGGGGCCCGAAGGTTCCGTTGTGCATACCGACGCCGAAGGCCGCCATTATGCCCTCGTAGCTACAACGCGTCCCGAGACTATTATGGGCGATACCGCCATGTGCATTAATCCAAAGGATCCCAAGAACGCATGGCTCAAGGGACGTAAGGTGATTGTGCCTCTGGTCGGTCGTGTGATTCCCGTAATTGAGGATCGCTACGTCGATATAGAGTTCGGCACCGGCTGTCTGAAGGTGACGCCGGCTCATGACAAGAACGACTACATGCTCGGCAAGACACATAATCTGGAGACCATCGACATCTTTAATGAAGATGCCACCGTTTCGGAGGCTGCCGGAATGTATGTCGGAATGGACCGCTTTGCCGTCCGCGAACAGATTGCCAAGGATCTCGCTGAGGCCGGTCTGCTCGAAAAGGTAGAGGACTATGTGAACAATATCGGCCTCTCCGAGCGCACCAAGGTGCCCGTGGAACCGCGTCTTTCTTTGCAGTGGTTTGTGAAGATGAAACACTTTGCCGAAGAAAGTCTCGCTCCTGTAATGGACGATATAATCCGCTTTGTGCCCGAAAAATACAAGACCACATATCGCTTGTGGCTGGAAAATATACAGGACTGGTGTATAAGCCGTCAGCTCTGGTGGGGTCACCGTATACCAGCCTATTTCTATGACGACGGATCCGACGAAGAACGATATGTCGTCGCTCTTTCTCCCGAAGAGGCGCTGGTGAAAGCCCGTGCCCGGAGCGGCCTCGACCTTAAGGCCGAAGATCTGCGACAGGATCCCGATGCGCTCGATACATGGTTCTCGTCATGGCTGTGGCCTATCACGCTTTTCGACGGAATCAACAATCCCGGCAATGAGGAAATAAATTATTACTATCCTACAGCTACGCTCGTCACCGGTCCCGACATCATTTTCTTCTGGGTGGCCCGCATGATCATGGCCGGTTACGAATATATCGGCAAGCAGCCTTTCAACAATGTATATTTTACAGGCATCGTGCGCGACTCTCTTGGTCGCAAGATGTCGAAGATGCTTGGTAACTCGCCCGATCCGCTCGAACTTATCGCTAAATTCGGCGCCGACGGTGTCCGCATGGGTCTCATGCTTGCCGCGCCTGCCGGCAATGATATAATGTACGATGATAAGCTCGTTGAACAGGGCCGAAATTTCTGCAACAAGATATGGAACGCTTATCGTCTCGTGCAGGGCTGGAGCTTCGAGATCGGGGCAGAGGAGCCCGAGGTCTGCAAGGTAGCGAATGCATGGTTCAAGGCAAAACTCGACAGCACGCTCGCCGAAGTAGAAGATCTTTTCGGCAAGTTCCGTCTCAGCGAGGCTCTGATGGCTGTCTACAAGCTTTTCCGCGATGATTTTTCGTCCACTTATCTCGAGATGATCAAGCCCGAGTATGGCAAGCCTGTCGCCTGCGCCACATATCGCAGCGCTGTCGGCTTTTTCGATGCTCTTCTGCGCATGCTTCATCCTTTCATGCCTTTCATCACCGAAGAAATCTGGCAGCAGCTCGAAGTGCGCGTTCCCGGGGCCTCGATCATGTATTCCGATATGCCTGTGGCAGGCGAGGCCGATACTCATATTCTTTCCGAGATCGACTATGCGCTCGAGATTGTCAACGGCGTCCGCGGTGTGCGTGCCCGCAAGAACATACCTTCGAAAGAAGCAGTCCGTCTTCTCGTACAGGGTACACTTGCCGGACCTGTCAAGGCCGTAGTGAGCAAGCTTGCCAATGTTGGCGAGATCGTCGAGAACGCCCCCAAGGATCCGGCGGCCTCCGCGTTTATGGTCGGTACGACCGAGTTTGCCGTGCCTCAGAGCGAGAATATCGATGTCGAGGCCGAAAAAGCACGCATAAAGAAAGATATCGACTATCTCGAAGGCTTCAAGGCGTCGGTAAACAAGAAATTGTCGAACGAGCGCTTTGTCTCCAATGCCCCCGAGGCCGTAGTCGCCGCCGAGCGCAAGAAGCTTGCCGATGCCGATGCCAAACTCGAAGTGCTTCGTGCCGCTCTTCAGGCTCTTTCCTGATTCGTCCGAATTAAAAAAAGTTTGAAAGAGTCAGGATAACGGTTGCTTGACACAGCCTGTCATCCTGACTCTTTTTTTCGTACTGCTTGAAAATGCTCATACTGATAGCCGAATCTAAGACCATGACACTGTGTGCCGACCCTGTGCCACAGTCCGTCTATGAAAAGCATAGGCCGCTTCTTGAAGATAAGGCCGACGATATTATGCTTTCGCTCAGAGATGTCGATGCCGCCGCGTTGTCTAAGGCTGTCCGCATCAGTCCCCGCCTGGCTGTCGGATTGCAGCGCATGATCTATGAGTTCCCGAACAAAAGTCTCGGATCTTCTGCCATGGAGGCTTATACGGGAGTCGTGTTCCGGGCTTTTGACTACTCTTCGTTATCGTCTGATGAAAAGAGCCGTGCAACTTCCAGCGTTCGGGTGATATCTTCTCTTTACGGCTGGTTGCGTCCCGACGATATTATCAGACAGTACAGATTTGACTTTACGACTCCGCTTGCGCCGGATCGGCATCCGTTTTATGCTTATTGGCGCGATACAGTGACTGATTGTCTCCTTGAAGACATAAAACAAGGCGCCCATACCGAAGTGCTCGATCTTCTTCCCGCCGATGCGGCGAAATGCGTCGACTGGGCGCGGATCAAAACCGCTGCAGCCGTTCACAAAGTCAATTTTCGTGAAATGCACCCCGGCGGTACTTTCAAGACCCCGACAGCCAATCGCCTCAAAACACTCCGGGGCCTTCTCCTCCGGCAGATCATAACTCAAAACATTACTGATACCTGCGCTCTTTCTCGCCTATCGTCCGACGATTATATATCCGATGCAAACCTCACCTTTATTTGCGAACGGCAAAGCGAAAGACGAAAATGAGAATCTTTTTCTTGAAATTTTTACTTAGATCAAAATAAACCATGAATAATTCTATTGCTGCTGACCGCAGATCGTCTATTCTGCAGATGATTCCTGTGATGCTGTGCTTTTTCGCCATGGGTTTTGTCGATCTTGTAGGAACGGCATCCAACTATGTCCAGAAAGACCTCGGCCTCACCGATTCGCAGGCAAATCTCTTTCCTTCGTTGGTATTCTTCTGGTTTCTTATATTTTCGGTGCCTACCGGAATGCTCATGAACAGGATAGGGCGCAAGAAAACAGTGCTGCTGAGTCTTGTCATAACTGTCGTGTCGCTTATATTCCCGATTTTAGGCGACAGTTATACGGTTATGCTTGTATCGTTCTCGCTGCTCGGTATCGGCAATGCTGTAATGCAGACTTCTCTCAACCCGCTTGTCGCCAATCTTATCTGTCCCGACAAACTGGCTTCAACGCTCACTTTCGGACAGTTTGTCAAGGCGATAGCCTCATTCCTGGCTCCTGTGCTGGCCGCGTGGGGCGCTACTGCCGCTTTCACGACATTCGGTCTTGGCTGGCGCACTCTCTTTGTTATATATGGCGCCGTCTGTATCCTTTCGGTATCGGCGCTTGCCGCCACTTCTATCGAAAAGGAGCGCCCCGACCGTGCCTCGGGTGTAGCCGAATGTCTCCGCCTGTTGGGACGTCCTTTCATTCTGTTGTGTTTCATAGGCATAATGTGTCATGTCGGTATAGATGTCGGTACCAATACCACGGCTCCGAAAATCATCATGGAGCGTCTCGGACTTCCGCTTGAAGAGGCCGGTTTCGCTACAAGCGTATATTTTATTTTCCGCACGGCCGGATGTTTCATCGGAGCATTTCTCCTTCGCTCGATGTCGGAAAAGCTTTTCTTCGGAATCAGTGTCCTGATGATGGCTGCGGCCATGTGCATGCTTTTCGTATGCGATACTCTTACGTCGATATATGTTGCGCTGGGTCTTATCGGTTTCGGCAATTCGAATATCTTCTCTATAGTTTTCTCACAGGCAATTCTGTCGTCGCCGACGGAGAAAAACGAGGTGTCCGGTCTTATGATAATGGGACTCTTCGGCGGCACTGTATTCCCGCTCGCAATGGGGTATGCCGCTGATGCTGCCGGACAGGCCGGAGCCGTGGCCGTGATGGCGGCAGGGGTGGCGTATCTGTTGTATTATACTATTAAAATCAAAACCATTAAATAACAATGATCATGAAAGACGTCGTAGTCGGAATGGGCGAGGCCCTGTGGGACATCCTGCCAGAAGGTAAAAAAATTGGCGGAGCGCCCGCCAACTTCGCATATCATGTGTCGCAGTTCGGTCTTCCGGGCTGTGTGGTGAGTGCTGTCGGTCCCGATCCTCTCGGAAAGGAAATTGTGGAGAATTTTACATCGAAAGGTCTTGATCAGCTGATCGCCGAGGTGCCTTATCCGACCGGTACTGTTCAGGTCGTGATCGATCAGGCCGGTATTCCCCAGTATGAGATCAAGGAGAATGTGGCCTGGGACAATATACCATATACAGCATCTCTCGAACAGCTTGCCGGACGTACCAAAGCGGTATGTTTCGGTTCGCTTGCTCAGCGCAATGTAGTGTCGCGTAATACTATAAACAGTTTTCTCGATGCAATGCCGCAGGCCGACGATACGCTTGTGGTTTTCGATGTGAACCTCCGTCAGGGCTTCTATGACAAAGATATATTATGCGACTCCATGACTCGCTGCAATATTCTCAAGATTAACGACGAAGAACTCGTCGCTGTCAGCCGCATGTTCGGTTATCCCGGAATCGATCTTCAGGATAAATGCTGGATTCTACTGGGTAAGTATAACCTTAAAATGCTTATCCTCACTTGTGGTATCAACGGAAGCTATGTCTTCACGCCCGGTAGTGTCTCATTCCAGCCTACACCCAAGGTCGAGGTTGCCGATACTGTCGGTGCCGGCGATTCGTTTACGGCTGCGTTCATAGCTGGAATCCTGAAAGGCAAGTCTGTTGCCGAGGCCCACTCCCTTGCCGTGCGCACGTCGGCTTTCGTCTGCACCAGAAACGGTGCTATGCCGGTTCTTCCGGTTGAACTTACCGAAGCGTAAATTTTATAAGGGCCGCTCTGTCGTGTTTATGACGGGTCGGCCTTTCCTGTGCTCCCCTGAGCGGCAACGGCGGCCATGCGGCGAGCTATTTCGTCGGGATCACCGAGAAAGTAGTCTCTGATATAGTTCAGACGGTCGTCGAACTCTACTACCAGCGGAGTTGCCGTCGGAAGGTTGAACGATGATATGTCGGTGTCGGATATCCCTTTGAGAGACTTGATAATCCCTCTCAGGCTATTACCGTGGGCCACAACTATTATAGTGTCGCACCGGGTCAGAGCAGGCAGAATCTCGCATTCCCAGTAGGGCATCGTACGTGCCACGGTGTCACGCAGCGATTCGGTGCGGGGCAATTCGGCATCCGGCACATTTTTATAGCGCGGATCAAAACGCGGGTTACGCGGATCCTCTTCATCGAGTGCATCGGGAGCCGTGTCATAGTCCCGCCGCCAGAGCTGTACCTGTCTTTCCCCGTATTTTTCGGCGGTTTCTTTTTTGTTGAGACCCTGCAGTACTCCGTAGTGTTTCTCGTTGAGACGCCAGCTCTTTTCGACCGGAATCCAGTCTTCGTTCATTGCGTCGAGAACTGTATCGAGTGTCTTTACGGCACGCTTGAGGACAGATGTATAGGCGCTGTCGAAATGCAGTCCTTTCTTCGACATCAGTTCTCCGGCGTGGCGCGCCTCCGCTATGCCGTCTTCGGTCAGGTCTACATCAGTCCAGCCTGTGAAAAGATTTTTTTTATTCCATTTGCTTTCGCCATGGCGCAGGAGTACTATCCGTTTCATATTCGTCTTTTATCTGTTTGAATATGAAACAAAGAATAGTTTGGGTCGGTTCTATTTTCTCCAAAGTTCCCTTACGAGCCGCCAGGGATAGTAAGGGCCTTTATATCCGTTTATCGGAAGCGTGGTCGGACGTTCGTTATGACGTATGAGCACCAGAGGTTCGCGGCCTTCTCCGGAGGTTAGAAGTATCACCTGGAGATTGGCTGCCATCGGAGTAAGTGCGAAATCCTGCCATTGGTCGGCGTAACGGGCCGGATCGTCTACAACGGCAGTCGCTCCATCGATCCGTGCGAGGGCCAGAAGACGGAGCAGGGCGGTGTCGTGTCCGAAGCGGAGAGTGGCCGTGCGGTTCTGCCGGGTTCCGGTAGCTGCGCTGTCTACATCGGCCACAATGTGATCAAGCAGGCTGCGGGCGCTCCTCGGACCTGCGGCCGATGTTGCGGGATTATTGCCGTGCAGGTAGTACATCTTGTAGTTGAGCGCCTGCCAGAGCATATATAGTTCGTCAGTGGTGAATATATCGAGCAGATCCACACCCGGCTCTACGTCCTGGGCATCGACTGCAACATCGTGTATCATCCACATAAGGCGTGTCGGGGCGGTTACTCCGCTCGGATCGGTAAAAAGAGCCGACATAAGGCGTTCGGGTCTCACTACCGAATCACGCCATGCCTCAAGATCGTTCCACCACGGCGAATCCGGGCGGTTGACTGCCTTTATTTCCGGGTTCGACCATGAGATAAACTTCATGTCGCCGGGTGATGCATGTCTTCGTATGTCTATACCCGGACTCAGCTCTTTCAGACGCTCGCTGAAAGCGGCCATGCTCATGATGCATCGCGGCTCTATCGAACTGAAGGCTTCAATACGGGCCGAATCGTTGAAAAGACCCGGAAAGCGGCGCGACATTCGTTCGGCTATGCCGCGGTGCTGGCGCTCGCCTTTCGGAGAGAGCGCGCCTTCATTGCCGCGCCCCTGTCTTTCCATGATTCTGAGACGCCGGAGCACATCGTGGCCAAGAGGGGTCAGACCGTCGTGCCGTGCCGCGCTGTCGAGCGCAGCTATGGATTCATGATATTCCCAGGTTTTTATGATCCAGCGTGAACCGTGCCGTCCGTAGTGGCTCATGAACGACACCTCATATCCTTCGGGAACAGGAGGCATCTCGTCGGTAGTATAAGGATATGCATAGTAAATTCCGCCCGAGCGTCCCGGATCTTCTTCGATAAGCTGACGCGCGGTCTTTCCGGCCGCAAAGACCGGCAGCGACAGGGCCATCGCAATCGCACCGATAAGAAAACGCCTTATGTTCATTTCTTTATACTTGTGGCGTTGACGATTTTATAGTCACCTCCGAAGCAATCGGCGCCGAGAGCTTTTGCATTCACACGGCAGTAGGTGAATGTGATGTCGCTGGCTCCGTCGATATAGAATCCATAAACGGGAGCATGTACGAAGCCTTCGCCGTCGCACGGACGTTTGTCGTAGACACCGCCTGGCCATGTCGTTGTGCGCGCGAGCCTAAGATCGACATTGCGGAACGTGAGATCGGTGACTTTATCGGGCGTCTCGCCGCCGATGAAACAGCCGTTCTCGCTTTCGCATGTCACATTTATAAAATTGATACGGCTGACGACACCGCAAGAGCCTTCGGTGGCGCCTTTCGGGAATCTCCAGCCCGCATCCTTGTGGTTGCCAGGTGCACGGCGGTAGGAGGTCACATAGATAGGCTCGGCCTTGCCCCACCATACATCGCTGTGATAGAGGCATTCGACGCTCATGTTTGCGAATGTCACGTCAGAGACGGTGCCCTCGTCGCGGTTCTGTATGCCGATGCCGCGGTTGCTGTTGCGGATAATGCAGTTGTCGAAGAGTACATGGTCTATGCTGTCCATATTCTCCGAGCCGATTTTGACGGCGCATGAACGTGAGGTCATCACGCAGTTTGTCACCACGATATCGCGGCAGGGGCCGTATTGTTCGTATTCACGCCGGTTTTTGAGGCATATGCAGTCGTCGCCGCTTTCGATGAAGCAGCCCGTGATGCGCACTTTCCTGGAATGGTCGAGGTCAATGCCGTCGCCATTGCGGATCTTGAGATTGTTCAGCAGCGAAATGTCGGAAATGGCCGCATCGTAGCACCCTACGAGGTGCACCGTCCAATAGGCGCTCCCTGTGATGGTCACGTCCGAGATATTGATTTTCTTACAGTTGATGAGTGTGAGTACATGCGGGCGCGGGTCGAATGTCGTCACCGGCTTGAGCTCATAGGAATCGTCGAGTTCCGCTCCCATGAACGCCACACCGTTGCCGTCGATGGTGCCTGTGCCGCTGATCGATACGTTTTCAAGATCCCGGCCGATTAGCCACATCATGCCTTCACCCTCGTTCTCGCCGAAAGCGCTTTCATGGTAGATCCCTTCGTCGGGATTGGCGAGCAGACGCGAACCCGGCTCGAAATGCAGATTCACGTTCGACTTCAGATGGAGTGGCCCGGACATGAATGTTTTTCCGGCCGGAAAGATCACCGAACCGCCTCCGTTTTCGGCACAGGCATCGATCGCTTTCTGTATGGCGGTGGAGTTGTCGACGGTTTCTGAAGCCTCGGCCCCATACGACAATATATTGTAGTCGGAACGGGTGGCTGAACTGTGGCAACCGGAAAGAAATGCGGCCGCCGATATTATAAACGGGCAGAGAAGCACTTTATGATTCATGGTCTGGTATGGTTTAGATGCATCACAAAATTAGTGAAAAAAAGTGATATATGCATCCTGTTGTCCGGTTGCTGTGAAATGTGAAATAATCACAAAAAATTATTTGTCTGACATATAAACGGTTATGGAATCGCTTTGTTAAAAAACGCTAATCGGGTCGGGCAAGTGGGCTTTACTGGAGTTACTTGTTAAAAAAAATTAACCGAGCATGTCGTCGTTTTTTTATAAATTTGCTGCGTAAATGTGGCCCTTAAAATCGATGATTCATCTTAATATGCTGAATAGCTGCGGATTGGGCCTGATATAAGGATTATGCAGACTAAACCGAACTTGATAGGGCGCAATTATCTATTGCCTTTTGTCCTTATTACCTCGCTTTTTTTCATGTGGGGTTTTGCGCGTGCCATTCTTGACGTGCTCAACAAGCACTTTCAGGAATCTCTTGATATCTCGATTGTGCACAGCACCATGATCCAGGCCACGACATATGTGGCATACGCGCTGATGGCTCTTCCGGCAGGTATTTTCATAACGCGCTATGGCTATCGTCGTGGTGTCGTTCTCGGCTTGCTTCTTTTCGGTTTCGGATCGCTCGCTTTCATTCCCGGCGATATGTTCGGATCTTTCGGTGTATTTCTTACGGCTCTGTTTATAATAGGATGTGGCCTCGCCGTGCTTGAGACTGCCGCCAATCCATATGCGGCTGAGCTTGGCAATCCCGAGACCGCCGCCAGCCGTCTTAATCTTGCCCAGTCGTTCAATGGCCTCGGCTGTATTCTCGGCCCGGTGCTGGTCGGCAGCTTCCTTTTTTCGGGCGACGGTGAAAGTTCTGTTGCTCTGCCATATTCGATCATGGGTGTTGTTGTACTTGCCGTGGCGCTGATATTTACCCGTGTCAGACTTCCCGAGATCAAGAGCGGCGACAGCGATTCGGCCGAGCAGAGTGTCGGCGCCTCAATAAGGCAGCTGTGGAGTTCCCGCCGGTTCCGTACTGGTGTTTTTGCCCTGTTCTGTTATGAGATCGCTGAAATATCAATCAACAGCCTTTTTATTAACTATGTCACAGACGACGGCTGGATGGACAAGATAACTGCCACATGGGTGCTCTCGTTCGGCGCGCTGGGACTTTTTATGGTTGCCAGGGTTGTCGGTAGTTCGGTCATGAAGTATATACGGGCTGAAAAAGTGCTTACAGTCTGCGCCGTAATGACTGTGCTGGGCGCCGGTCTCGTGGCTCTCGACCTCGGCCTTGTATCAAAGATAGGTCTCTTCGCCTGCTACGCGTTCGAGGCCATAATGTTTCCTACAATATTTGCCATAACTATCAGCGGCAGCGGATCTGCCACCAAGATCGCGTCGTCATTCCTGATGATGACCCCGCTTGGAGGAGCTGTCGGCACTTCCCTGATGGGCTGGATTGCCGGTCTCACATCTATGTCTACGGCTTTCGTGGTACCTGCGGTCGCTTATGCCGCCGTTCTCGTTTACGGTTACATGGCTCTTAATAAAAAACTTTGAAAATGAAGAAACCCGATATATGCTGCATTGGCCATATCACGCTCGATAAGATCATCACTCCAAAAATCGAAGCCTATATGCCCGGCGGCACCGCTTTCTATGTCGCCCATGCTCTCGAAGGTCTTGACCATTCCGGCTTCCGGCTTCTCACATCGGTCGGAGAGACCGAAATGGGTGCTGTCGAGGATATTCGTGCTAAAGGTATAGATGTCGATGTGATTCCTTCGAGAAAATCTGTGTTCTTTGAGAACAAATATGGCGAGAATCTGAACGAGCGCACTCAGCGGGTTCTTGCCAAGGCCGATCCTTTTACGGTCGACAATCTGCGCGATGCCGAGGCCCGTATCTTTCATCTCGGAACACTTCTTGCCGACGATTTTTCGCTTGACGCCATCAAGTATCTCTCGACAAAGGGTATCGTGTCGGTCGATGCTCAGGGCTATCTCCGCGAGGTGCGTGGTGAGAAAGTATATGCAATCGACTGGACTGACAAATTCGAGGCCCTCAAATATATAGACATTCTCAAGGCCAACGAGAAAGAGATGGAGACCCTCACCGGATCGTCAGATCCGCACGAGGCCGCGCGCATTCTCGCCGGTTGGGGATGCAAAGAGGTGCTGCTCACACTCGGCGACCGCGGTTCGCTGATATATGCGGACGGACAGTTCTACGAGATTCCGGCTTACAGGCTTACCGAGGTCGTGGATGCCACCGGTTGCGGAGATACATATATGGCCGGTTATCTCTATCGCCGTAGCCGTGGTGCCGGCTACGAGGACGCCGGGCGTTTCGCAGCGGCCATGTGTACGCTCAAACTCAGACACACCGGGCCTTTCAATGGCACGGAAGCCGATGTCGAGGCCATTATGAATAGGAAATGAAAGTATTGTTGTTCAACGGAAGCGCCCATGTCAGCGGCTGTACGGCTCGTGCACTTGCCGAAGTGGAGAAGACTCTTGAGGAGAACGGCATTGCGACCGAGCGCATAAACATCGGTAATCGCGATGTACGCGGTTGCATCGGGTGCGGATTCTGTCGGGAGCATGGTCGCTGTGTATTCAGCGATATAGTCAACGAGATTGCGCCGAAATTTGCCGAAGCCGACGGTATTGTGGTCGGTACACCGGTATATTACGCCCATTCCAACGGTCAGATCCTCGCTTTTCTCGACCGTCTGTTCTATAGCACCGGAACTACCGTCGATGCGACCATGAAAGTCGGCGCCGCCGTCATTTCTTCGCGTCGTGCCGGGTCTACCTCCGCCATGGATGAAATAAACAAATATTTCACCATCCGCTCCATGCCCGTGGTTTCGAGCACATACTGGAATGAAGTTCACGGACATACTGCCGAACAGGTAGAGCAGGATCTCGAAGGACTTCAGACCATGCGCAATCTGGGCCGCAATATGGCATTCCTCATCAAGGCAATCCGCGCGCAGAAGGAGAAAGACGGTCTTCCGGAGCAGGAACGCCGCTATTTCACCAATTTTATCAGATAAAACGTCCTGTAAGACTTGCCGCATTTGCCGCAATCTCGGCCGGAGTTCCTGTCGCCACGATCGTGCCGCCCGCCTCGCCTCCGCCTGGCCCCATGTCTATTATATAGTCGGCATTGCGGATAAGATCGAGGTCGTGTTCTATGACTATCACTGTGGCGCCTTGATCGACAAGCCGTTGCAGCACCTTGAGCAGGGTCGTCACATCGAGTGGATGAAGGCCTATGGTCGGTTCGTCGAAGACGAATATCGTATCGTCCTGCTGGCGCCCCATTTCCGACGCGAGTTTGAGCCGCTGGGCCTCTCCGCCCGATAGGCTGGTGGTCGCTTCGCCGAGAGTGAGATAGCCCAGACCGAGATCCCGCAGATTTTCGAGGCGCGGAGTCACGTTTCTGAAGCCGATGCAGTCGCCGATAGCATCCGTTATGTCGCTTTCCATAAGTTCGGGCAGCGAGAATTCCTTGCCCGCTCTGTTGTGGCACCGCACGAGGAATGCGTCTTTTGAATAGCGTGATCCTTTGCATTCGGGGCATGGAATGTCTACATCGGGCAGAAACTGCACGTCAAGATTGACCGTCCCCGTGCCGTCGCATACAGGGCAGCGCAACCGCCCGGTATTGTAGGAAAAATCACTCGCTTTGTAGCCGAGCTGCTTTGCCTCGGGCGAACGGGCGTAGATTTTACGGAGTTCGTCGTGGACATTGGCATATGTCGCCACCGTCGACCTTACGTTCGCTCCGATCGGAGTGGAGTCGATAAGTTTTATTTTGTCAATTCCTCCGGCCGCCACAGATTCGACATGGGCCGGAAGATCCTTGCCGTCCTTGAGGGCGTTTAAGGCCGGAATCAGGCTTTCGAGAACCATTGTGGTCTTGCCCGAGCCGGATACACCCGTTATGACGGTCAGACGTCCTTTCGGTATTTTTACTTCCAGCGGCTTTACCGTGTGGATCGCCCTTGTCTTCAGTTCGATGACCCCTTTGTCGAATATCTCTGCGTCCGGAATCTGAGGGCGTATTCTTGTGTCGTAATCACCCGAAAGAAACGGCCCTATCTTTGATGCCGGATTATGCTCGAGTTCCTCTACCGTACCTTCGGCTATCACCATGCCACCGTCGGCACCGGCGCCAGGGCCCATTTCTATGATTCGGTCGGCCGCTCCCAGTATTCTGGTGTCGTGATCGACCAGGATCACCGAATTGCCGTCGTCGACAAGATCCTTCATGATGTCGGTGAGACCTGTGATATTGGCCGGATGAAGTCCGATCGACGGTTCGTCGAGCACGTACATGACTCCGGTGGTTCGGTTGCGCACGACGCGTGCGAGCTGCATGCGCTGCCTTTCGCCGGTCGACAGGGTCGCGGCCGCACGGTCGCGGCTGAGATAGCCGAGACCGAGGTCGACGAGACGTCGCGCCGTTATATCGAATGCTTCTGCGATGCTACGCGCCATAGGCTGCATTTCTTCCGGCATCGATGGCGGCACTGATCTGACCCAGGCCAAACACTCGTCGAGAGTCATGGCGCATACATCGGCAAGCCCGACTCCGTTGATCTGTGGTGCGCAGGCTGCCGCCGAGAGCCGTGTGCCCCCGCACTCGGGGCATGTTTCGCTTTTGAGAAATTTCTCCACACGCTTCATGCCTTTCTCGTCGGTCACCTTGGCCAGCGCGTTCTCTACGGTGTACACCGCGTTATAGTACGTGAAATCGAGTTCGCCGGCCGAGTTGCCTGTCTTGGGCTTGTAGAAAATGTGTTTCTTTTCGGCAGGCCCGTCGAAGACTATTTCGCGCTCTCTGGCTGTCAGCTGATTGAACGGCACATCGGTGCGTACGCCCATCTCGCGGCATACGTCTTTCATCAGCGACCACATCAGGCTGTTCCAGGGCGCTACGGCACCCTCGTCTATGGTCAGCGACTCGTCCGGCACGAGCGATGAGCGGTCTACCGTCATCACCGTTCCCGTTCCGCTGCATTTTGGGCATGCTCCTGCGCTGTTGAAAGACAGGTCTTCGGCCGAGGGTCCGTAGAAACGCTTGCCGCAGTTTCCGCATATCAGTTCTTTTTCGGCCGCCACCTCAAGAGTCGGTGCGTGGTAGTGGCCGCACTGCGGGCAGCGGTGCGAGGCCAGACGCGAGAACATCAGACGCAGGCTGTTGAGCAGTTCAGTGCCCGTGCCGAAGGTGCTCCTTATACCCGGAATTCCCGGCCGTTGCCGCAGGGCTATGGCTGCAGGCACGTGCAGTATGTCGTCAACCTGAGCCTTGGGTGCCTGTGAGATCCGGCGCCGCGTATATGTCGACAACGCTTCGAGGTAGCGGCGCGAGCCTTCGGCATAAAGCACGCCAAGCGCCAGCGATGATTTGCCCGACCCCGATACCCCGGCGATGCCTACAATCCGGTTGAGCGGTATGTCGAGGCTTATGTCTTTCAGATTGTGTACGCGTGCGCCGCGTATCTCTATATTGTCCTGTTTCATGTCTTCCGGTGAATTCATCACAAAATTAAACAATATATCGCAGATGAATAGTCGCGGCTGTTAGAATATTTTTTTGTAAATTCGCGGCAATAAAAACTGAAAACGCACAACAATGCTTATTATAGGAATCGCCGGCGGAACCGGCTCGGGCAAGACAACCGTGGTAAATAAAATTATAGCGAGCCTCCCCCCGGGAGAAGTCGCCGTAATGCCTCAGGACTCATATTATAAGGATTCGAGCCATATCCCTCCCGAGGAACGCTCGAAAATAAACTTCGATGAGCCTGCCGCCATCGAGTGGACTCTGCTTGTCGAGCAGCTCAAGCTTCTCAAGGAAGGCAAGACAATCCAGATGCCGACATATTCCTACCTCACATGCACACGTCAGGAAGAGACCGTCACAGTGCGTCCGGCCGAGGTCGTGATTGTCGAGGGTATTCTTGTGCTTACCGATCCCGTGCTCCGCAGCATGCTCGATGTAAAGGTGTTTGTCGACGCCGATGCCGACGACCGCCTTATACGCGTCATTGCCCGCGACTGCATAGAGCGCGGCCGCACACCGCAGATTGTGATAGACCGATATGCCGATGTGCTCAAGCCAATGCATTGCCAGTATATCGAGCCGTCCAAGCGCTATGCCGACCTCATAGTGCCTCAGGGCGGCAGCAACACAGTTGCGATCAATCTGCTTACCGACTATATCGAAAGCCGTCTCCGTCATGGAAACAGCCGTATTGAGGAAACTTGCACCGCTGAGTGATGGGACTGATTTCTAAATTCCGCAATAGTGAGCGCGAGACCTCGGAAACGCCGAATCCTTTCGAACTGCCGGTGACCGAAGCCGAAGTCAGGCAACCCGAGGCGTTGCCTGAGTCGCTTGCCATGGAAGAGGCCGGGAGGGTGGTTGAAGATATGGAAGAAGGCCGCCGTGTGCTCCGCACCGACAATCTTGTGAAGAAATACGGCAAGCGCACAGTCGTAAACCACGTTTCGATCGATGTCACCCAGGGGGAGATCGTCGGGCTTCTCGGCCCTAACGGTGCCGGCAAGACCACGACATTCTATATGACCGTAGGCCTTATCCAGCCTAACGAGGGCCAGATATTCCTGAACGATCTGAATATCACCGAATATCCTGTATATAAACGTGCTCAGAACGGCATCGGCTATCTTGCTCAGGAAGCCTCCGTTTTCCGTAAACTCAGTGTCGAGGACAATATCCGGGCCGTACTGCAGATGACGAAGATGAGCAAGGAGGAGCAGCGCGACAAACTCGAGAGTCTTATTGCCGAGTTCCGTCTCCAGAAAGTACGCAAGAACCTCGGCGACCAGCTTTCCGGCGGCGAAAGACGCCGAACCGAGATCGCCCGCTGTCTTGCTATCAATCCGAGTTTCATAATGCTCGACGAACCTTTCGCCGGCGTCGACCCTATTGCCGTCGAGGATATCCAGTCGATAGTCTATAAGCTTAAGGACAAGAATATAGGCATTCTCATCACCGACCATAACGCTCAGGAAACTCTGCGAATCACCGACCGTGCCTACCTCCTTTTCGAAGGCCGCATTTTGTTCCAGGGTACGTCGGAAGAACTGGCCGAAAACCCTGTGGTGCGCGAGAAATATCTCGGCCGCGACTTCGTCTTCTATCGCAAACGCCTCGGCGAGAGCTGAAACATCATGAATTATGAACGGATAATCCAACAATAGGTGAAATTCTGACGTTTAACCTGACGATTCATAATTCATAATCAATAATTCATAGTCAACACAGATGTTACAGGTATTGCTTGAAATAAACGACAGATATTCGCTGTCGGAAATGGCCCAGATGGCTATAGAGGCCGGATGCGGCTGGATTGTACTTGGGCCCGATATGCCGGAGGCCGAGAAACGCGAGCATTATCCCGCCATTGTCGAGATGTGCCGTGAAAGCGGCACAATGCTCACTGTCACTGCCGATATTGAAGCTGCGAAAGAATACGGACTGCACGGTGTGTTCCTTCCCCTTGGCTCGGCTTCGCCGCTAAAGGTGCGCGAAGAGCTTGGTGCCGAAGCTATTATCGGCGCCGAGGTAGGGGAGAGCAGCGTGGCTCTCGAGCTTGAGCGCGCCGACATCGACTATGTTTCGCTGAAGTCCGACGGGAAGGCCGCCGCAGCTATCGCCGAAATCAGGGCGGCAGGATCCGATTTTCCGGTTGTGGCATATGCCGGAGATGCCTCGCTTGAAGCAGCCGCCGCTCTTAAGGAAGCAGGTTTTTCTGGTATCTGCTGCGGAAAAGCACTGTTTGAGGCTGCCGATCCGATAGAGTGCATGACGCGGCTGAGGGAATTTCTGATGAAATCGTAAAAAATGGCGAAAGAGCTGTCGAAAACATTGTGGAAGACCGCGCTGCCGCTTCTGTTCGGAGTGGCGGTGGCAGTTTGGCTCATAAAAAAGGACATCGACATGGCCACTCTGCGGAGCATTCCTCTCGACGGTCATACGGTGCTCTGCGTAGGGCTTGCCCTTCTGGCTGTTTTCGGCCGAGATTTCGGACTGGCTTGGCGTTTCCATACTATCGCCGCAGGCGATCTTACGTGGAAACGTTCGTTCCGCACCGATATAATGTGTGCCTTCACTTCGGCTATCACGCCGTCGGTGGTCGGCGGCAGCGCCCTTGCCATATTCTATCTCAACCGCGAGGGCATAGGCATAGGCCGGGCCACTGCGCTCACGCTGACGACGCTGTTTCTCGACGAGCTTTTTTTCGTCATCTTCTGCCCGATAATAGTGCTGCTCGTGCCTCTCTCCGATCTTTTCAGCACGGGTGGCATCGAAAGCGAGAGCATCAGCACATTTCTCGGAGGTGTGGAGATTGTTTTCTGGCTCGTATATGCCGGAATAGTCATCTGGACGGCTATTCTGTATATTGCTATCATCGCAAATCCGGAAGGTACCCGCAAAGTACTTGAAAAAATATCGCGCTGGCGTATTCTGCGTCGTTTTTCCGACAGGATCGCAACGACGGCGCGCAACATGGCCTCGACCTCGCAGTGGGTGAAAGGACGCTCCCCGCGCTGGTGGCTCAATGTATTTGGTTCTACGGTGCTGTCGTGGTTCTCGCGCTATTTTGTGGTCTGTTTCCTGTTTCTGGCTTTCGTGCCTTCGGCCTCTCAGATGCTCGTGTTCGCGCGCCAGTTCGTGGTATGGGTGGTGCTCATGGTCAGCCCGACTCCCGGCGGAAGCGGAATCAGCGAATGGCTTTTCGCCACTTACTACGGCGACCTAATCGGCAACGCCGGTATGGCCGCTGTCATAGCTCTCGTATGGCGCCTCCTTTGCTACTATATATATCTTATAGCCGGATGCTCTCTTTTGCCGGGATATTTCGGCGAGAATAAAAATACCGCACAATGACATCTCTTCTTCGATTCATCACATTTCTGTTGCTCGCACTGACTGTCGTCTTCTCTTCTGCCGCATCGGTTTTCGTTATTCCCGTAGAGACCGAGATAGACATGAGTGCTTTCCATCATTTCCGAAAGGCGCTCGGCGAAGCTCATGAAAAAGACTGCAGTCTGATCATCGTCAGGCTCAATACTTTCGGCGGAGCGCTCGATGCCGCCGATTCCATCCGTACATCGATCATGCGCGAGCCCCTTCCGACCGTCGCTTTCGTAGACGTGAATGCCGCTTCGGCAGGTGCCCTCATAGCTCTTGCCTGCGACAGCGTATATATGGCCCCGGGATCGAGCATGGGTTCGGCCACGGTCGTGAACGGAGCCGGAGAGCCTATGCCCGAAAAGTATCAGTCGTATATGAGCACCATGATGCGCGCCACAGCCGAGCATCACGGCAAAGTCCTGGTCGGCGATACACTCGAATGGCGCCGCAATCCCGCGGTTGCCGCCTCTATGGTAAACCCGGAGGTGTCTGTGTCGCTCACTTCTGCTCAGGCTGTCGAATGCGGTTATGCCGATGGCGTGGCCGCCGATATACCCGATGTCCTCCAACAGCTTCATATGGCGGATGCCGAAGTTTTATATTATAACAGTACGCTCGGCGACGATATCCTCGGATTCCTCTCGAATGCCGCTGTCCGCGCCGTGCTCATCATGCTGATACTCGGTGGAATCTATATGGAAATGCACACGCCCGGTCTCGGTTTCGCCGCATCGGTCTCGGTTGTGGCTGCCATTCTCTATTTTCTGCCCATGCTTGTGTCGGGCGGCATGCCAGGCTGGGTGCTTCTTGCGTTCATACTGGGAGTCGTTCTTATTGCTCTCGAGATTTTTGTGATTCCGGGCTTTGGTTTCTGCGGCATTTCGGGCATAATCGTCATTATAGCGGCTATCATCGGGGCGATGGTGCATAGCGATTCCGTGACAGGCGTCGACATCAGAGCCGTCGGAAATGCTTTTGTCATCGTGGGTGTCGGCGCGGCGCTTGCCCTGATAGCCATACTCCTGCTTACATCTAAATACGGTCCGAAATTCGTGCGCAGACACTCCGAGCTGATGACCGAACTTAAGACTTCCGATGGTTTTGTCGGCGTTGACATGGGTCCTGCCAGATACATCGGTCAGCATGCCGTTACTGTCACCGAAATGCGGCCGTCCGGGAAGATCGAGATTGGCTCAAATATCTTCGATGCCGTTTCGACGGGGGCGTTTATCCTTGCAAAACGCCGTGTGAAGATAAAGAAATATGAGAATGCGCAACTTTATGTTGAAGAAGAAAATGAAGAATAATCCTGCTTTCATAGCTATAATACCGGCCAGATACGCCTCGACGCGCTTTCCAGGCAAACCGCTTGCAAAGATCGGTGGAGTCGCCATGATAGAGCGTGTCTACCGTCGCGCCGCCCGGTGTTTCGACGAGATTGCCGTGGCCACCGACGATGAGAGAATCGCAGCTGCTGTCGAAGCTTTCGGCGGTCGTGCCGTGATGACGTCCGACAGACACCGCAGCGGTACCGACCGCTGTCGCGAGGCCTACGAGAAACTTGGCTCGACAGCCGATGTGGTGGTAAATATCCAGGGTGACGAGCCTTTTATCGCTCTTTCGCAACTTGAGGCGCTTAAGGCATGCTTCGCCGACGACTGTGTGGAGATTGCCTCGCTTGCCCGTCCTTTCGACGCATCCCGCGGATTCGGGGCGCTCGAGAATCCGAATACACCCAAAGTCGTGCTCGGAAACGATATGTATGCCATGTACTTCTCGCGTTCGGTGATTCCCTTCGTGCGCGGATTCGGACATGAGGAATGGCCGCAGAAGACACAATATTATACCCATGTGGGCCTCTACGGATATCGGGCTGATGTGCTGAAAAAATTGGGCGACCTCCCGCAGAGCAGTCTCGAACTGGCCGAATCGCTCGAACAGCTGCGCTGGCTTCAGAACGGCTACAGGATAAAGATGGCGCTAACCGATGAGCCTACCATCGGCATCGATACTCCCGCCGATCTCGAGGCCGCCGAAAAATATCTGGCTGCCCTATGAATCGCAGTGTGGCTCCCGAGGTAAAGCCATTCGGGCATCTTACAGTTCCCCCCGAGAGGGTCGAGATTCTCCCAAACGGTATTACCCTGCATAGTGTTTCTGGCGGTGATCAGCCTGTGAGCCGCCTTAGCATGGCTTTTACGGGCGGATCTGCCGAACTGGGATCGGAAACTGTGGAGAGCTTTCTCATGTCGCAGTTATCCGAAGGGACTCTCTCACGGAGTGCGGCTGAAATCGCCGATATCCTCGACTATAACGGTGCCCGGATCAGTGTGCGTCCCCAGGCTCATCATAGTGTGACCGATATATGGTTCCTCAATGACCGTGCCGATGCTCTGCTGCCCCTGTGGGCCGATTGTATAGCCAATGCCACATATCCCGAGGCTCCTCTTGAGACAGCCAGGCTACGCGCCCTGTCATCCTATAAATCGTCGCGGCAGGATGTCGCGGCCTTGGCCGACGAGGCTTTCACAGAGCTGATGTACGGCGCAGATCATCCGCTCGGGCGCCCTGTTACGGAGGAGGCAATCGCTTCGGTCAGCTCCGGTCAGCTGTCCGCCTTGCATCGCCGCATTCTGAATCCTGCCGGAATCCATGCTTTCCTGTCCGGAAAAGATGACGACGGAGTCAGAAAGCGTGTGGTCGAAATGCTCTCTTCCCTGCCTTCTGTGGGCGAAGGCTTCAACCCCGTAATTTTGCCGATGGACAGCCCTGCGGCGCCTGTCAGTCGGTTTGTCGAAAAAGAGCATGCGTTTCAGGATGCGGTCATGGCCGGTGTGGCCGTCCCCGGTCGTGATCACCCTGACTATATTCCTCTGCGTCTCGCCGTAATGGCGCTTGGCGGTTATTTCGGAAGTCGTCTTATGATGAACGTACGCGAGGAGAAAGGCCTCACATACGGTATCTCCGCATATCTTCTCGGCAGCCGTGAAGGGGCTTATGTGGCAGTCGCGGCTCAATGTGATCCCGACAGCACATCTGTTGTAATCGACGAGATCGGCGCCGAAATGCGGCGTCTTGCCGACAATCCGCCGCAGGCCGAAGAGTTGCGGAGGCTTAAGCTACATGCTGCCACAGGTCTTGCCGAAATACTCGATACGCCCTCTTCTATCATGGGGTATTATGCCAACAGGCTCTATGTCGGTACGCCCGCCGACTACTTCGAACGGCAGCAGGAGGTTATCGGCCGGCTTTCGCCCGATACCATTGCGGAAATGGCCGCTAAATATCTGCGTCCCGAGTTATTGTCGGTCGTAGTTGCGGGTCGGGAAAAGAAATAGTGTAATTAAACACTTATTCACATTCCGAACGTCTCGGACCCGGAAATTTTTGTTAATTTTGCAGTCAGAACAATCATAAACACACAATAGTTACTCAAGATGAAAAAGAGCGCCTTGCAAAAAGCTCGTGCAGCCTATAAGCCCAAATTGCCTGTAGTGCTCACAAGCGCTGTTAAAGTTGTAGAAGGCCGTCCTACCGAATCGGTAGCCGACCAGGATGCTATCCGCAATCTATTCCCCAATACTTACGGTCTTCCCGAAATCCGCTTTGAAAAGAATCCCAATCCCGGTCAGGGCAAACCCGTAAATGTCGGTGTGATTCTGTCCGGCGGCCAGGCTCCCGGCGGCCACAATGTGATCAGCGGCCTTTTCGACGGTATCAAGAAAATTCACCGCGACAGCCGCCTATTCGGCTTCCTCATGGGTCCCGGCGGTCTTGTTGACCACAAATACATCGAGCTTACAGCTCCCATCATAGATGAATATCGCAATACCGGCGGTTTCGACATCATCGGTTCCGGCCGTACCAAACTCGAACACAAGGATCAGTTCGACAAAGGTCTTGAAATCCTCAAGGAACTCGGCATAACCGCGCTCGTTATTATCGGCGGCGACGACTCCAACACCAACGCAGCAATCCTCGCCGAATACTACAAGGCAATCAATGCCGGCGTTCAGGTCATCGGCTGCCCCAAGACCATCGACGGCGACCTCAAGAACGATGTCATCGAAACTTCTTTCGGATTCGACACCGCTACCAAGGTTTACTCCGAGGTTATCGGCAATATCCAGCGCGACTGCAACTCTGCCAAGAAATACTGGCACTTCATCAAGCTCATGGGCCGCTCGGCAAGCCATATCGCTCTCGAATGCGCTCTGCAGACACAGCCTAACGTATGTCTCATTTCCGAGGAAATCGAGCAGCGCGGCATGAACCTTGAGGAAATCGTAAGCTATATCGGCGAAATCGTTATCGCCCGTGCTGTCGACGGCAACAACTTCGGTACAGTTCTCGTTCCCGAAGGCCTCATCGAGTTCATTCCCGAATACAAGCGTCTCATCAGCGAGCTCAACGAACTCCTCGGTGCAAACAAGGACAAGGTGAAGGATATGAACGAGGAAGAACTTACCGCATTTATCCTCGGCAATCTCGCCGCTGAAAATGTCGCCGCCCTCAAGAAACTCCCCGAAGAGGTTTCGCGCCAGCTCATGCTCGACCGCGACCCGCACGGCAACGTCCAGGTATCGCTCATCGAGACAGAGAAGCTTCTCAGCGGTCTCGTGGCCGAATATGTTGCCAAGTCTGAAGCCTTCAAGGCTGCAAAGGGCAAATTCTCGTCGCTCCATCACTTCTTCGGCTATGAAGGCCGTTGCGCCGATCCCTCGAACTTCGACGCTGACTACTGCTACTCGCTCGGCTACAATGCATCTGCTCTCATCAACGCAGGCGTGACCGGCTATATGTCGTCGATACGCAATCTTGTGAAGCCTGCCGTACAGTGGATTCCCGGCGGTATACCCATCACGATGATGATGAACGTGGAACGCCGCAATGCCGAAGACAAACCCGTTATCCAGAAGGCTCTCGTCCGTCTCGACGGCAAGCCTTTCCAGAAATTCGCCGCACAGCGCGAGGACTGGGCCCACAATACATGCTACATCTATCCCGGCCCGATCCAGTATTTCGGTCCGGCCGAAGTATGCGACCAGCCTTCGATGACTCTCAAATACGAGCACGAAAATAAATAAGTCCTGTCAGGCTACCGTTAAAAAAACGGCATACGCGCTTTCATCGGTGTGTATGCCGTTTTTCATTTAGAGGTTGTTTAATAACATATGTGAAAGCACAGGTTGGTGTATTTTTGCTTAAATTGCACATTATGAAGAGGGAGCATAGCGGTTGCTATGTGACCGATGAGTGATGGGCAAGTTAACAAAAAGACGCCAAGACCGAACCAATGTTAAAAACGCCTCGTTAAAATCTTATCAGAAACCATTGTCAGTATGGGAACAAAGGCTTCGCCTCCAAAAATTCAGAGTGTCTTTATCTCTTCGACTTTTTGGCCTGTGCTTTCACATATGTTATTAAACAACCTCTTAGAATTCAGGAAATGAGCAGATCGCGTATTATGGAGTCGGAAACGAGCCAGCGGTCTTCGGGAATGATAAGTCTCACGCCGTGGCGGCAGAGCAGACCTCTCTTTGTCAGACGCGAGACGTTTCTGTTGAATTCCGCCTGAAAAGCCGGTGGAATTACTGATGTATCAAGACCTTTTGCAGTGCGGAGAGCCGTAAAGATGATGTCGTTGATTTTTTCGGTATCGGTCTCCGGGTCTGTGTGCAGGCATCGGGCCGGATCGGCTATATATTGTCTTATGTCCGGCTCCACGAAGCGGCGTATGCCGTCGGCTCCGAGGCTGTGCGCGCCCGGTCCGAGACCGAGATAGGGAGTCGAGTCCCAGTAGGCCGAGTTATGGCGGGAATACCGGCCCGGCAGGGCGAAGTTGGATATCTCGTAGTGTTCGTAACCGGCCTTGGCTGTCGCCTCGCACAGATAAGTATAGAATGCGGCTATGGTTTCGTCGTCTGTCTCGGTAAATTCCCCGCGTCTCAGCTTTACTCCCAGAGCTGTCCGCGGTTCTATGGTGAGGCTGTAGGCCGAAAGGTGTTCGGGGCGCAGTCCTATGAGGCGGTCAACTGAGTATCGCCAGGATTCCATGGTCTGTCCGGGGAGACCGTAGATGAGGTCGCAACTGATATTGTCGAATCCGGCCGCACGTATTTCGTCTATTGCATTGAGCGCGCGCGAGGCCGAGTGGCGGCGTCTCACGGCTTTCAGTTCGCTGTCGGAAAGCGACTGGATACCCATGCTGATTCTGTTGACTCCGGCGGTTTTCCATGCTTCGAGCCGCTCGCTGTCTATGTCCTCGGGATTGGCCTCGACGGTAAATTCCTTCGGGACGAATTCTTTGAAGACGGAAGCCAGTCGTCCGAATTGCTCCGGCGGGAGAATCGACGGGGTTCCTCCGCCGAAATACAATGTACTTACACTATGGGGGCCCAGTTCCTGGCGTCGCCCGGCGAATTCTTGGCCGACAGCTTCTATGTATGGGTCGGCCTGCGCGAGTCCGGCACGCGAATAGAAATCGCAGTATGCGCATTTCGAGTGGCAGAAGGGAACGTGGACGTAGATACCGGCCATATCAGTATTTGGGGACAACTCGGCCGCAGAGGCTCAGGAATGGGCAGAATGCGCAGCGGGAAGGCTCGTCGCACTGTCTGAACGGAACGTCCGGATCAAAAATTTCTTTTATCATCGCTTTCAGACGAGGCAGAAAGACATCGCTGACCTGCTTGTAGGAGTCGACGGTCACGCCGTCGATCTCTATCGGAGAAAGACGCGCTTCCTTCGACAGCTCCTTCATCGGATGTATCATCGGCGTGATGTCGGGGAGTGGATCGATCATGGCGGCATATGCCTCGCAGTATACCAGCAGTTGGAATATTCCGTCGGTATCGGTCGAATCGCCGTCGAAAAGTTCGTCGATGCTTGCTGTCGTGGCCTCGTTTCCCGTCTTGAAGTCGATGAAGCGCAGCGCTTCACCCGAAATACGGTCTACGCGGTCTATCGACATATAGAAATTTATGGCCAGATCATTGTCTATGGTCCATGCGGGAGAGTCATATTGCTTCTCGTTTTCTATGAATGTGAATCCGGGATTGCAGTATGCCTCTGTCTCGGCACGGAGATCGCTCCGCACGATGGAGCCGACGATCTCGCAGCATAGTTCGCCCTCGGGAGGCAGCGGAGCCGACATATCGTCGGTTACATATTGCGGATAGCATTGTGTTGTCACGACCTTTCTGACCGTACGTGCTATCGTCTGTTTGCTTTCGTCCAAAAGACCGTCGATAAAGGACTTGTCGATATATGCGCCTTTGCGTACGGCAAAGAGTTCCTGTATCGATTTGTGTACGATGTCGCCGTAGTCGGCCGCCGATATGAAGTCGGCCAGCTCGTCGCTCCCCCTCATGCGCCCTACATATTGCAGATAGAACTGGAGCGGACAACGCCGATAGGCTTTCAGCGCCGTGGCCGAGAAACGGTATGCGCCGCCGCTTCTGAGCTGTGCGAGGCGTGCCAGCACACGCTCTGTCTTGGGTACGGAGATTGAGCCGGCCTCTTCAGGCACTGCTCCGGGTGACAGACTTTTCATGCTCACTTCGAGATCGGGCATGAGATAGCGGATCTGCGAGATATAGCGCGATATCTCGCCACCGCCGAGAGCCTCCGACCGTGAGTCGTAGTAGAGAGTGATACGCCGTGCGCGTGCCAGCAGGCGGTAGAAACAATAGGCATATGTCTCTTCGAGACTCTCGAAGTCGGGAAGACCGAATGCGCCTCTGAGCACCGCGGGTATCATTGTTTTTGAGTACTGTTTGCGCGGAAAAATGCCTTCGTTCATCGAAAGAATGGCCACATTGTCGAAGTCGAGGGCACGGGTTTCGAGCACGCCGAGTACCTGGAGTCCGCGCAGTGGCGTGCCGTTGACGGTCAGGGCACGGCTGCCGAACAGACGTTCGAAAAGGTGGAGGAAAGTGCGTTCGCTCATTGTCACACCGTATTTTTCGATCAGTGCGGCAGTGGCGACTGTCTCTTCCCTGAAATATTTTATGGCCATCGATTCGAATCGGCGTCCGCGGCGGTCATCGTTTTCTTCGATTTTCGCGCCGAGCCAGTCGAGCATGTCTGTCAGATACTTCGCTACGGCGCCCGCATCCGAAAGACCTTTCACCGGCGTGAATATGGCTGAGAGTTCGGGGGCGGCCGCAGCGATGGTTTCTGCCGGGAGATTATATATTTTTTCCGCCGATATATATTCGGTAAGCCTCTGGGCGGCTTCTGGCACTATCAGCTGTATGTGTGGATGCAGCAGTATCCCTACGACGTCCTCGAAGTAGAAATGAGGAACACCTCTTATCATGCGGGCCCGCAGCTGCATGCTTACGATGGAGCGAAGCAGAGAAGCGAAGTTCGTCGACCGGTAAGGGAGACCGAGCGATATGTTGACCGACGATATTGCCTCAGGAATGGAGAACAGTACCGGCATGAGGAGCGATGGATCGGGCATTACCACAGCGCCCGACATCGGTGAGTCCGGTTCAAGTATACCGTCGTCCGACCATTTCTGCAGCGTACGGCCAAGAGCCTTGGCCTGCCCTGCGTTGGAAGGCATCGCCAGCACCTCTATTTCGGGTCTGGAGGGAAGCGGTTCCGGCACGAAATCGTCGGGCATCGGGAATATGCGGTTAAGTTCCTTTATGCGTCGCAAAGGTCGGGCGATTGCCGTGTGCCGGCTTTCGGCGCTAAGGCTCAGCGGCGCCGTATCCCAGAAGAAGGAAGCCGCGCCGATGTCTTTCAGCCGTTTGAAAATGATGGTCTCGGCTGTCGAGAGATCGTTGAATCCGGCGAACACGAAATGTTCGTCGGGATTGATGTCGGCAACCGTCATTTTTTTGAAATATTCTACCGCCTGACGATACTGTGCCCCGGCCGACGACATCTTTCTCTCTTCGAGCGAAGCGTGAAATCGGGTGTAGACTTCTCCGAGGATTTCCCAGAGATATACGAATTTTCCCGAAAGAGTTTCGTCGGCGGAAGGGTCGGGATCGGCAAGGTGGAGCCAGAATTCCTCGGCTGAATTCGTGAGCATGCTGTCGCCCCATATGCGTCGCACAACCTCTTTCTGATCGTCGTCCAGATAGTTGGCCTGAATCTCCTTCACATTCCTGAGATTCTTGAAGAGATCGGCGGCGTTGGCCATCGATCTGTCGATATCGTCGAAATCCGACAGTATTATGTCGCCCCAGAATATGAAGCTGTCGAATTCACGCGCGCTTTCCGTTCGTCCGCGGGCATGCAGGGTAGAGCGGTATGCCTCGTAGAGTATGAACATCAGTTCGCCCTGCGGTGCTTCGGGATAGCGGGCATGCATGCTCAGAAATGTGCGCATGGTCATGAAGCGGGGCATCACCGACACTTCGGTCAGGCAGGAGCGCACGTGCTGTTTCAGAAACATGGCGCTTCGCTTGTTCGGAAGCACGAAGCAGAGCGAGGCAAGCGGAGGAACACCTTCTCTCTCTGCGGTATAGTAGCGGGCTATGTCGGCGAGGAAAGCGGTTTTTCGTTCTTTCATTTGCGTCTGATGAGCATGATGGTGCGCACGGCCATGTCGAAGAATATGATTTTGGCGTTTCCGTTTCCGGCGATATCGCGGCGCGACCGGTCAAAGAGTTCTATCAGATCAAGCACATTGCGCTCGTTTATGAATGGGAAGAACTTTGCCGTAAATTCGCGCTCGCCGGCATTGAGCGTGAGCAGATCTTCAACCTGAAGATGCATCAGGAAGCTTTCCCGGAAGAGACGGCAGCAATAGTCGAGAAAATCCATGGCCGGCTCGCGTCCCATTTCGGCTGCCTCCTTCGACCATTCGCGCAGTTTCCCGACCTGACGCGCATAGGCTGCCCTCATGAGAGTCTTAAACATTTCGAGCAACTTCAGACGCTCGCTTCCGGCTTCCGCCAGCGCTATGGCCTGGTTTACATCGCCTTCGGCCACGATGGCGGCATCGTCGGCTGTTGCCGCATCCACGCCTCGGCGCCGCAGTATGGCCGCTACTTCGGCATCGGTATACCGTATCACCGCTATGCGCTGTGTACGCGAGTAGATGGTCGGCAGAATCTTGCGCGGTTCATTGCTCACCATTATGAATTTGGTGTCGGCGAAGGGCTCTTCGACAAGTTTCAGAAGCTTGTTGGCTGTGTCGGTCTTGAGTCGTTCCGGCAGCCATAATATGGCCGCTTTGTATTTCGATCGCCGCGCCATGAAAGTGAGGCGCCGCAGGAGTTCGTTGCCTTCCTCCACATAAATTTGTGGTTGGGCGTTTATGTTATCGAGGGTGAGAACCCATTTTTTCAGATCCATGAACGGATTGGCCGTCATGAATTCGCGGAATTCCGCCATATAGTCATCCGAAAGGGTCGGCTTGCCTCCCTTTTTCACCACAGGGAACGAAAAGACGGTGTCTATGTGGTTGAACGATTCGTGCTGCAGGCACGAGGCGCAGGCTCCGCAACTGTCTCCGTCGGGCGTACGGTTGGTGCAGTGTATATATTGGGCGAATGCCCGGGCGAGCATGAATTTTCCCGCGCCGGCAGGCCCTTCGAGGAGCAGGGCGTGGGGTATGCGGTCGTTGTCGGCCATTTCGCGCAACAGCGCCTTCTCTCTCTCGTGTCCGGGTACGTCGCTGAATTTCATTTCCTTTGCTGGATAGTGCCGTGTTCGGCAACATATTCGCGCACTTCCTGAAACAGACGGGTCGCGAACACGAAGTCGTTGAGGGCTTCGTTGGACGTATTGTAGATTTTACTCATGTCACCTACCCATTCCCGGTGTCCCTTGTTGATGAATATGATGTTCTCGCCGATGCCGAGCACACTGTTCATGTCGTGCGTATTGATTACGGTGGTGATATTGTATTCGTGGGTGATGTCGCTCAGAAGCTCGTCTATAAGAATGGATGTCTTCGGGTCAAGACCCGAGTTAGGCTCGTCGCAGAAAAGATATTTCGGATTAAGGGCGATGGCGCGTGCGATGGCCACGCGCTTCTGCATGCCGCCCGATATTTCGGCCGGATATTTGTTTTCGGCGCCTTTCAGATTCACACGCTCAAGACAGAAAAGGGCCCGCTCCGTCATTTCCTCCTTGCTCATGTCGGTGAACATCACCAGCGGGAACATGACATTGCCCAGCACAGTCTCCGAGTCGAACAATGCCGAACCCTGGAAGAGCATGCCGATTTCCTTGCGGAGATTCTTTACTTCGTCGGTATTCATGGTCAGCAGATTGCGTCCGTCGAACAGAATCTGTCCATGATCGGGACGGAGAAGGCCCACCAGCGATTTCATCAGCACGGTCTTGCCCGAGCCGCTCTGGCCTATTATGAGATTGGTCTTGCCCGTATAGAAGGTCGCGTCTATGCCGTGAAGCACCGTGCGGCCGTCGAAAGCCTTTACTACGTCTTTTACCTCTATCATTGCAGCAGAAGTTTAGTGAGTATCACATCGAACAGCAGAATGAAGATGCTGCTGCACACAACTCCGTCGGTGCTCGCCTTGCCCACCTGAAGGGCACCGCCTTTCACATAATAACCGAAAAACGACGATGTTGAGGCTATGATGAATGCGAATACAAGCGACTTGATGAGGCCGTACCATACATACCACTCCTGGAAGAGCGCCTGGAGTCCGTAGACGAAGCGCGATACCGTTATTAGATCTGTGAACAACGCAACCGCATAGCCGCCGGCCATCGAAGTGCCGATACACAGCACACCGAGCACCGGCATGAAGAATACGAATGCCACTATCTTGGGCAGAACGAGGTAGTTGGCCGAGTTGACGCCCATAATCTCGAGGGCATCGATCTGTTCGGTCACGCGCATGGTGCCTATTTCCGACGCTATGTTGGAGCCGACCTTGCCCGCCAGAATAAGACACAGGATGGAATTGGAAAATTCAAGAAGCACGATGTCGCGAGTGGCCAGACCGACCGAATATGCCGGTATGAGCGGTGAGGCGATGTTGAGCTGCATCTGAATGGCAATGACCGCACCGATGAAAACCGATATGATCATTACCAGCGGGATCGAATCGACACCGAGCTTGCTCACTTCGGCTATCGTGCGGCGAAAGAACACTCCCCAGCGGTCGGGAAAGGTGAACACGCGCTTCACGAACATGCAGTAGCGCCCGAAGGTGCCGATGGCGGATGTTATTATCATTGTTAGTCCTTCTTATTCGTTTTTTGACTGGCGGAAGCTATGCCGCCGAAGTGCAAAGATACGAATTTTCCACGAATCGACGTCGGGACTCGCGCCTCGATTCCACCTTTTCCCAATTTTCTTTCCCTTTAGGTCAATTATTACTGAGATAGTGTTCGGCAAGGCGCCGGTATTCGGCTGTGGCCTTGAACTCGTCGATCCACCTGTTGAGTGTGTCGAGAAGAGCGCTGTCGCCGGGAGCGATAGCCCATACCTGGAACTGGCTGAGCGAGATGGGCGTACTTATGTCAAGTTGCGGATACTGACGCGCCACGCGCCGTGCCACGGCCTCGCCCACAACCGCATGTTTGATCTGGCCCAGCGCCGTCATTATGGCCAGATGTTCCGATGACTGTTCCGGGTCTGTCAGCACTGTTATCGTGTCGCCAAGCTCTTTCGCCATGTTCTGGAGGCGTGTCTTGAACGGTTTGCCCTTGGCTATCCAGAGAGTATCGCCCATCAGCTGTTCCTGCGATCCTACGGCGCCCTTGCCGCCCGCGCTGTCAGCGAGTTGCACCAGTACCTGCCTGTCGATATATACGGCATCGGTCAGCGGGAAATATTCTTTCAGGGCCGCTGTCGATGGCATTGCCGCTACAAGAAGGTCGTATTTTTTATCTTTCAGATCCGTGAATGCACGGTCGAGCTGGGTGAACGGATGGAATTTTACCGGCACTCCGTGTTGCCGGGCCATGTCGCGCAGCATCAGGTAGTCGAAACCTTCGGCTGTGTCGTTTTCAAGAATATAGGTCAGAGGCGACATCTCGATTCCCACCGCGAGGGTATCGCCGCCTGGCTTTTTGAAATTTTCCACCAGGCTCGAGTCGCCTTCAATATCGTGCTTTCTCAGTAGTCCGATCGCCACGAAGACTACTATCACGGCGCCAATAATTACTGGCAGAATATATCTTTTTCTTGTATCTTTCATTTTATGCTCTAAAGAACTTCTTTACAGTAATAAAACACCTTAAGACACCGGCAGGTTTAAACGACAGAAACGGCACAGACCCGTGAAGGCCTGTGCCGCTATAATTCTGACAGGAGCGGGTATCAGATACCGAGCTCTTTTTTGATTCTTGCGATCTTGGCGGCGGCGTCGGCGTTGCAGCGTGCATAGTCGGCGGCATCTGCCATCTTGTCGTGTACTTCGATATAGAACTTGATCTTAGGCTCTGTGCCCGAAGGACGGATAGATACCTTGGTGCCGTCTTCGGTGAAGTACTGGAGCACGTTCGACGTTGTCGGGAATTTCAGCTCGCTGATATCGCCTGTGGCGGCATCTGTGCAGGTAAGGTTCGCGTAGTCCTTGATGTAGGTGAGCTTTGAGCCGTCGATAGCCTTGGGAGGATTGGCGCGGAAGTTGACCATCATCTGTTGGATTTCGTCGGCACCGCTCTTGCCCGGACGCACTACAGAGATACCTTCTTCATGGCTGTAGCCGTTTTTCAGATAGATTTCCTGAAGCATCTGGTTGAAGTCCATGCCGCGGTCTTTGGCCCATGCGCAGATTTCGGCCATGAGCGAGATGGCGGATACGGAGTCCTTGTCGCGGCAGAAATCCTCGGCAAGGAAGCCGTACGATTCTTCGCCGCCGCCCAGATAGCGGTCTTTGGTCTCGAGTTCGCGGATTACGGCTGCGATCCATTTGAAGCCGGTGTAGCAGTCGTACATCTTGATTCCGTTGTTTTCGGCTATGGCCTTGATGGTCTCGGTGGTCACGATGGTCTTCACTACATACTCGTTGCCCTGCAGACGGCCCAGTTCGCGGTTGCGGAGCATTATGTAGTTCATAAGGATCATCACTATCTGGTTGCCGTTGATGAGCTGGTATTCGCCGTCATTGTCGCGGATCACGCAGCCGATACGGTCGGCATCGGGGTCCGAAGCCACTACAAGGTCGGCGCCGACTTCCTTGGCTTTGGCGATAGCCATGGCCATGGCAGGCGGATTTTCGGGGTTGGGAGAGTCTACGGTGGGGAAATCGCCCGAAGGAACGTCCTGCTCCGGAACATGGATGATGTTTGTGAAGCCCCATTTCATGAGCGATTCGGGTATGAGCTTCACGCCGGTACCGTGGATAGGAGTGTAGACGATCTTGAGATCGGCCTGACGCTTGATCACTTCGGGATCGAGGCTGAGGGTATGGACGGCGTCGAGATACTGGTTGTCGATTTCTTCGCCGATAATCTGTATTTTCGATTTGTCTCCCTCGAATTTGATGTCGCGAACGTCTTTGATGCGGTTAACATGGTTGATGATGTTCACGTCGTGGGGAGCGATGATCTGTGCGCCGTCGTCCCAGTAAGCCTTGTAGCCGTTGTATTCTTTCGGGTTATGCGAGGCTGTGATGTTCACGCCGCTCTGGCAGCCGAGTTTGCGGATAGCGTACGAAAGTTCGGGGGTGGGGCGGAACGAATCGAAAAGGTATACTTTGATACCGTTTGCCGAGAAGACATCGGCTACGATTTCGGCGAATTTACGCGAGTTGTTGCGCACGTCGTGGCCTACTGCCACACTGATTTCGGGAAGATCGGCAAATGCTTCTTTGAGATAGTTGGCAAGTCCCTGGGTGGCGGCGCCTACGGTATATATGTTCATTCGGTTGCTGCCGGCTCCCATGATACCGCGCAGACCGCCTGTGCCGAATTCGAGGTCTTTGTAGAACGATTCGATAAGTTCGGTCTTGTCATCGGCTTCGAGCATGCGGCGCACTTCGGCCTGGGTTTCGGCATCGTAGCCGTCGGTGAGCCAGGATTGGGCTTTGGCAGTCACCTCTTTGATAAGTTCGTTATTTTCCATTTCTGGTTAGTTATGTAGGTGTATATGATATTCTGTTTTTGCAAAGATATGTTTTTGGTATCAGTTATACAAAAATTTTGGCATTAATGTTCATCATATATGTTATCAAACAGATTCCGGACATGTCTGCCTGATATTGTCGCGGTTGAGGGCGGTCATGCCTCTGCATTCAGCTGATAGGCTATGCGGGGAGTGCCGTCCTGGCAGTATATTGTTCCGCAGCGCACGAAGCCGAGCCGTTCGGCGGCCATGCGCATGGCATGGTTGTCTGTGTGGGTGTCGAGCCGCACTGTTCCGGTCTGTTTCATGGCGAATGCGGTGCACGCGGCCAGCATGCCGCAGTATCTGCCTGATGAGGCAAGGCGGTGTATGGTTCCGTAGGGGCTGTCGTCGGGCCATGCGCCGTCTTCTATGATGGCGTAGGTCGGATCATCGCCCGCTATGAAGGCGAATACCATTGCTATCTCCCCTTCAGGGTCGGTGCCGGTATAGTGGTTGCCCGCGGCTATATCGGCGAGAATCGTTTCACGCGAAGGATAGCCGTTGCTCCACTGCGTCATGTTTCCCCCGGCGCGCATGAATGCCCTGGCCGCGTCATAGACCGCCATGATTCTGTCTATGTCCTCGCGTCTGCTCTTTCTGATCTCGATTGGAGGGCGTCTCATAATATCAAAACCACTTTCTTATACATTTCTGTCGCCCGGGTCTTCGGTTATTATAAGCAGATTGTCGCCCGCCTGAAGGCGACGCTTGCCGTTGGGAACTATATACCGGCTGTCGCGGCGTATCATCATCACCAGTCCTCCGTCGGGCAGAGCGATGTCGCGCAGGGTATTGCCCTTTTCAAGATCTTTCTCGGTCAGTGTGAGCGTATGGAGCGATGTCGGGTGCTCGTCGTCAAGCTCTACTCCGAAATCATCGTCGGCGCATGCCGTGTCGTCGGTGAGCTTAAGCCTGCGGGCAGACGATATCACGGTGGTGCCCTGTATGATCAGCGAGAGAAGGGTCACGAAAAATACGATATTGAATATCTGCGATGCCCCCGGCACGTCGGCGACTACCGGATATGTGGCGAAGATGATGGGCACTGCTCCGCGCAGTCCTACCCACGATATGTAGGTCTTTGTGCGTAGGTTGATGTTCCGGAAGGGTAGCAGACACAGGAATACGCTCAGCGGGCGTCCCGCCAGTATCATGAAAATGCCTATCAGGAATGACACCGCCGCAACCGACAGCATTTCGTGCGGATTGACCAGCAGACCGAGCATCAGGAACACTACTATCTGTGCCAGCCATGTGAGGCCGTCCATGAATTTCGTGATACTTTTCTTGTGCGGCAGGGCCGAGTTTCCCAGCAGAATGCCCGTTATGTATACGGCAAGATAGCCGTTTCCTCCAAGCGCCGTGGTTGCGGTGTAGGTGAGGAAGACAGATCCTATTATGAGAATCGAGATCATAGCCGTGGCCTGGCCGCGGTCTTCGCCGCCGGAGCCGCCTCCGAGTTTGCGGTAGAAGCCGATAAGCCACTTTGTGAGATAACCCATAGCCACACCGAGCGCGCTGCCTATGCCGAACTGCAGCAGAAGCTGCACTATCAGTGTGCCTCCCGAGAGACTGCCGCCGAGAGTGATGGCCTCTATCAGTATTATGGTGAGCATGTAGGCCATCGGGTCGTTCGAGCCGCTCTCAAGTTCCAGCAGTGGCCTGAGGTTGTGCTTGAGGCCCACTTTCTGCGAACCTAAGATACCGAAAACCGACGCCGAGTCGGTCGACGACATCGTGGACGCGAGCAGTAGCGACGGAATAAAGGCGAAATGTATGTTGGTCCACGGCATTCCCGAGAGCCAGAATATGAAAAGGCCTGTGATAAGGGCAGTAAGCAGCACTCCGGCTGTAGACAGAACCAGGCCAGGCGCTATCACCGGCCGTATAGAGGCCAGGCTTGTCGACATGCCGCCCGAAAACAGAATGATACACAGCGCTATCATGCCGATAAACTGCGCGTCGTGCATGTTGCCGAACTGGATGCCAAGACCGTCGGTGCCGAAGCCCATGCCTACGAGAAGAAACACAAGAAGAAGCGGCAGACCTGTGCGGTAGCTTGTCTTGCCTATAAGAACGCCGGCTATGAGGAGGATAGAGCCTAATAGCAATATGTTTTCACCTGTCAGTATCTCCATAGTCTGTCTTCGTTGGTTTAGAACGCAAAGTTAATAAACAAGAATCAATAATTAAAACGCGTGGGTCCGTATAAAAAAAGCCCACAGTCTGGAGAGGCCGGGGCTAAGAAGGCTATTCCATTAAATGGGTGGCTTTTTATTGACGCCAGAAAAATGCCTTCTCTTGCTTATTACAACGCCGCAACACCTCGTTTGGTTTGCTGCCATACTCTTTTTTTCTCTGATGGGACATTTGTCGCTTCGGATGCGGGAATTTTTCCTTATTTTTGCTGTAGCACGATAATATGCGGAATCGATTTATTCACCTGTTCGAAACACTGACTATGGCACAAGGAAAAAAGACCTGTAAGATTCTGAAAGAGATACGTCGGCAGATTGCCGAGGCAAACGGTATCGAGTTTGTGACATCGGAATGCCGCTACAAGGGTGACTGCCTTGGCTCGTGCCCGAAATGTGAAGCCGAAGTGCGATACCTTGAACAGCAGCTTCGTGTCCGCTTCATTGCTGGAAAAGCTATAGCTCTCGCCGGAATCTCGGCTGCATCGCTAATGTTTATTCCTGTGACTTCTGAGGCCCGAACTCCGCAAGAAGAACATTGCTTTCTGAAAGGTGGCAAGTCGGATATGACAGACTCTGTGATAGTGAGTGGTGTCGTGCTGAGTGGAGATACCTTGCCCGACGGATCTATATCAAAAGAACCCTTAATCGGAGTGTCTATATTGAATAAACGCACGTCGTTCGGAATAAGTACGGATGTAGACGGTAATTTCAGTTTGCCTGTTTGCGTCGGAGATTCGCTTGAAGTTAAATATGTTGGTTATGAATCGCAGACAATTTCTGTGACTGATAGCGACGCTAATATCGAAATAGTACTTGTTCCGTCTAATGATGTCTTGGATGAAGTTGTTGCTGTTGCAGGGATGGCGCCGGTGTCACGTAATGGAAAATATAATTATGCATCAATGGCTGCTGCAGGCCTTTTGGATGCGGGACATTATCTTGATCTGAATGTGATAGATGAAAATGGTAACCCAATCGATTGTTTAGACCTTTTTGTAGTTCGGGTGTGGATTAATGAAGATGGAGAAGAAAAAGAGGAAATTATTTCTCCGAGATACGTTGATGAAAAACATCCAAGTCGTATATTTTGGGATTATGAGAGTGGTTTGGGAGATAATAACGGAGAACCATTAAATGAAGCTACTCTCCGTATAGAGGCTTACGGCTACGACGATTCGGTAATGATTAATGTCAATTATCCCAAGCATAGCATCAGGAAGACCATCAGATTCAAACGTAAAATGGAATAGATGATGGAACTGATTGGTAAATTCTTTGCGTTGGCAGTTGTCCTGTTTTTTTTATGTTCAGTTTGATATTCAGCTGAGACTCGTCTGATGTTCTGACCAATAGTCTGTTGATCTGTACTAACGTGCTTTTTTGGGGCGAACGTTTATGGCTTATCGATAGGAATGGAGGGCGGATTATCTGGAAGTAATGGAAGAACCTCCGCAGGAGGTTGATTATGCATAGCCCGGCATGCCGACATGCATGCCGGGTAATTTGGCTACATCAGAAAAAAGCCTCTGAAGGAGGCTGATTACCTTCGTGTTTCAATAGAGCGTATCCGCTGAAAAGTTATCTGAAACGCGTGGAAGAGTACAGGAATTAAGTGTTAACAAGGGTTAAACCAATGCCTGGGCGCTTGCCGGAATAAAAAAAGGTAGTACTTTTGTGCCCGGGTAAGTCCTACACGACCAGCTCCCCGAGAATCCCCCAGGTCTTGACCGAAGCAAGGGTATCGGGTCGTAGCGGTGCGATGTAGTAAGCTTACCCTTTTTTTGTATCTATGGATCAGGCAATAGAAGAATTGAAATCGGGTGGTGCCGACATCGCTGTCGGCATCTCTCCCTCGAGCATTGTCACGGCGGCATGGACCGTCATGAAATGCCGCTACGGTTGTCCGGAGTATGGACGGAATCTCTGCTGTCCTCCCTTCGCGCCTTCGTGGCGTGAAATGGCCGATATTCTGGCCTGTTATGAAAGAGCGATTCTTTTCCGTGTCCACGATATGGCCGTCGGTACTCCTCTGGCACTTTCCGTATGCGCCGGTCTGTTCCGACGCGGCTATTACAAGGCTCTGGCATTCGGCACCGGGCCTTGTCACAAATGCAGCGTATGTGCCGGAAAACCGGGAGCCTGTCCGCAGCCGTATGATACGGCTCCCTCGATGGAGGCTTGTGGCGTCGACGTATTCGCTACCGTTCGTGCAAACGGCATAGAGGTAGCTCCCTATGCAGCTCCCGGTGCTGTGCCCGACTGTTTTGGCCTTGTTCTGGTCGATTAGTCCAGCATTTTGAGAAATTCCTCTTCCGACACGATCGGTATGCCGAGTTTCTGAGCTTTCTCAAGTTTTGACGGGCCCATATTTTCGCCTGCGAGTATGAAATCGGTCTTTTTTGAGATCGAACCTACGTTTTTACCTCCGTGAGCTTCGATCATGGTCTTGTACTGGTCGCGGCTGTGATGCGTGAAAACACCGCTGATGACAATGCTCTTGCCTTCGAGAACATTCGACAGCGCCTCGACGGCGGTGTCTTCTGGCATTTCCATCTGCACGCCCGCTTCTCGAAGCCGCCTCACGGTCTCGAGGTTGGCTTCGTCGGCGAAGAATTCCGCTATTGTTCTGGCTATGCGCGGGCCTACATCTTCGATCGATTCGAGTTCGGCTTCGCTCATGGTCATGAGGCGGTCCATGGAACCTGCCGCCTTGGCTACTTTTTTGGCTGTCGTTTCGCCAACATAGGGTATGGAAAGAGCGAATACAACGCGTTCGAAAGGCACAAGCCGGCTTGCCGCGATACCGTCGATGACACGTTCGGCGCTCTTTTTGCCGAAGCCTTCGAGACCTTCGATCTGTTCGGCCCGAAGGTCGTACAGATCGGCTATATTTTTCACCAGTCCTTTTTCGAAGAGCAGCGCCGCCGTCTCTTCGCCTATGCCGTCGATGTTCATCATGCGGCGACCCACGAAATGCTCGATTCGGCCTGTGATCTGCGGCAGGCAGCCGCTTTTGTTGGGGCATACCCAGGCGGCTTCGCCCTCGACGCGTACCAGTGGTGTGCCGCATGCCGGGCAGTGGCTCACGAATTCTACGGCACGGCTGTCTTTTTCGCGCGCATCGGTGTCTACTCCCGTGATTTTGGGAATGATCTCGCCGCCTTTTTCAACGTAAAGCATATCGTGCTCGTGTATGTCGAGGGTGCGCATTATGTCTTCATTGTGGAGCGAGGCACGCTTTACTACAGTGCCAGACAGAAGAACAGGCTCAAGGTTGGCGACAGGTGTGATAATTCCCATGCGGCCTACGTCGAACGACACGAACCGCAGCCGTGTGAGCGCACGTTCGGCCGCGAATTTATAGGCCACCGCCCATCGGGGCGATTTGGCCGTGAATCCCAGATTGAGCTGCTGGCGCAGGGAGTTGACCTTGAACACAAGACCGTCGGTAGCTACGGGAAGTTCGCGTCTCGCCTTGTCCCAGTAGTTTATGTAGTGGTCTACATCTTCGATAGTGTGGAGCAGAGTCATGGCCTCAGATACCTTGAAACCCCATTTGCGGGCCTCGATCATGTTGTCGTAATGGTTGTCGAAAGGCAGATTGTCTCCGAGGAGATAATAGAGATAGGCATCGAGGCCGCGGCGGCCCACTTCGGCAGGATTCAGCAGTTTGAGTGTTCCGGCGGCGGCGTTGCGCGGATTCGCGAACAGCGCTTCGCCGGCGGCCTCGCGTTCGGCGTTCAGACGGTCGAAGGCCTTCCACGGCAACACGATCTCTCCTCGTATCTCGAAGAAATCCGGATAGCCCGAGCCTTGCAACTTCAGAGGAATCGACCGTATCGTACGCACGTTGTCGGTCACGTCATCGCCTTTCTCGCCGTCGCCGCGTGTCACGGCCCGCACCAGCATGCCGTGCTCGTAGATGAGGGAAATGCCCGTGCCGTCGAATTTCATCTCGCCCACTATATCGGTCCGCTGGCCGTAGAGGGCCTCGTCGGTTCGTTTCACCCACGCATCGACATCCTCGATACTGTATGTGTTGGCCAATGAGAGCATAGGGTAGATGTGTCGCACCTGTTCGAAGCCCTTGCTTATGTCGGAGCCTACGCGCTGAGTTGGCGAATTGGGATCGGCAAGTTCGGGATGGGCGGCTTCGAGAGCTTCGAGTTCTTTCATCATCATGTCGAACTCGCGGTCGGAAATCTCCGGCCTGTTCAGTATATAGTAGTTGTGGTTGTGGCGATGAAGTTTGTCGCGCAACCTTTCGATACGTTCTTTATCCTGTTCCATTTTCTGAATGAAGTGTTATGCAAAGTTACATGTTTTTTTGGATACTTTGTCGGAGAGTGTCGTCGTGAAACCGAAAAATCACTACCTTTGTTATAACATTATATTATATAACTGACATAGCAGAAAAAATGATCATAAATACAGCACGCTTCGTCGTCAGCAATACCGATTATAGAAAGTGTCCGGCTGAAAACAGACACGAATATGCTTTTATCGGGCGTTCGAATGTCGGTAAATCGTCCCTTATCAATATGCTAACCGGCAAGAAAAATCTTGCCATGACTTCTTCGACTCCTGGCAAGACTATGCTTATCAACCATTTTCTCGTGGATGATTCGTGGTATATCGTCGATCTGCCCGGCTATGGCTATGCGCGCCGCAGCAAAGCCGACCGCGACCGTCTCGAAGAGATAATAAAAAGCTATATCCTCGGACGCGAGCAGATGACCAATCTTTTCGTGCTCATTGATAGCCGGCATAAGCCGCAGGCCATAGATCTTGAATTTATGGAGTGGCTCGGAGAGAACGGAGTGCCGTTCAGCATCGTTTTCACTAAAATGGATAAACTTTCATCTAACGCCGGCAAGAAGCTGACTGCCGATTACTGCGCCTCGCTTCTGGAGCAGTGGGAGGAACTGCCTCCGGTTTTCCGTACGTCGAGCGAGGATCGTAGAGGACGTGACGCCATTCTGGCCTATATCGAAGAAATGAACCGACTGCCGTTATAGTGTGTTTTTTATAAAAACATATTATAATTGTATTATGAACGATAAAAAGAAAAAAGATACCAAGGAATCGGTAAGGCAGTCCGAAAAAGAGTATCCGGGCGTGGCAATCGACCGTGGAGATGACGATGTTGTGAATTCCGAGCTTGTCAAGGAACGTACCAAGACATTGGGCTACAATCCGCGCGATTACAAGTAAGCCAATATGGAATTCAGAACCCGCGGTATGATTGCGTCAATGCGATCATACCGCGGGTTCTGATGTATATTGATCTGTGTGCGGATCGGGTCAGATGAAACGGCCCCGTATGCACACGCGGTTTATGAACGGCTCTGTATAGGCATAGGGTATATAGGCTGCGGAAGGCACGGGATTGGTGATGATGAAGGAGGCATCGCGCCCCGGCGATATGGCTCCGGCTGTGTCGCCGAGTTCCATGGCTGCCGCGCCGTTCAGCGTACATGCCGCAAGCGATTCGCCGGGCGTCAGCTTCATCTTGATACAGCCGAGGGCCATTACCATGCGCATGTCGCCCGATGGCGATGACCCCGGGTTATAGTCGCTCGCAAGGGCTACCGGAAGACCGGCGTCGACGGCCATACGTGCCGGAGCATAGGGCATGCCGAGGAAAAAGGATGCCCCCGGAAGCATGGTCGGTATGGTCTGCGAGGTGCGCAGTGTTTCGATCTCTTCGGCGCCCATTCGTTCCAGATGATCGACCGACACGGCATTGCGGCTCACGCCTGCCTGTACGCCCCCGGAGCAGTCAAGCTCGTTGGCATGTATTTTGGGTTTCATGCCGAAGCGTGCCGCGGCATCGAGTATGCGCAGTGTCTCGTCGACGGTGAAGAAGCCGCGGTCGCAGAACACATCGACATAGTCGGCAAACCCTTCGGCCGCCACGGCAGGCAGCATTTCGTCGATAAGCATGGCCACATAGTCGCCCTGGCGTCCGGCGTAGGCGCGCCCGACGGCATGAGCTCCCAGAAAAGTGATTTTCACTCTCGCATCGAGGGCTTCGCGCATGCGGGCGGCCACACGGAGCATTTTAAGCTCTGCTGCGGTGTCGAGTCCGTAGCCGCTTTTGATTTCCATGGAACCCGTGCCCTTGGCCTGCATCTGGAGGGCTCGGCTCATGGCGCTTTCGAAGAGATCGTTCTCGCTCGTAAGCGCTACGCGGTCGGCCGAATTGAGGATTCCTCCGCCGCGCTTGGCAATCTCCTCGTAGCTCAGGCCGCGTATCTTGTCGAGGAACTCGCCTTCGCGACTTCCGGCATAGATTATGTGGGTGTGTGAGTCGCAGAAAGCCGGAAGCAGCAGTCCTCGGCGCGCATCGACGGTCTCCTGACCGGCAAGCATTTCGCCCGTGAGCTCGGCCATGCTGCCGAAGGAGTGTATTTTCCCGTCTTCGACACGCAGCCACGCATTGTCGAGAATGGCCTGACCTTGCTCCATCTCGCGGCCGCAAAGACGTGTGGTGGCCTGCGGCACGATCATGTGGATCGCACCTATGTTTATAACGTACATTTTTCGACGAATTTTACCGAACGGTCAATCAGAGGCGACATAACCGTGTCTACATCGATGAAAGGCACTTCGGCGCGGAATGCCTCGAACATAGCCTCCACCTTAGGGCTTGACTTGAGCGGACGGCGGAATTCGAGGGCCTGTGCGGCCGCCATAAGTTCTATGCCGAGCACACGGGTGGTGTTGTCGATGACGCGCATCAGCTTTGTGGCCGCGTTGGCGCCCATCGACACATGGTCTTCCTGGCCCTGCGACGACGGAATGCTGTCGCAGCTTGTCGGCCAGCACAGTCCCTTGCTCTGATTGACTATGGAGGCGGCGGCATACTGCGTGATCATGAAGCCGCTGTTGAGGCCCGGTTTGGCGACGAGGAAAGAGGGGAGTCCGCGGGTGCCCCCGATGAGCTTGTAGATGCGGCGTTCGGATATGTTCGACAGTTCGGTCATGGCCAGAGCCAGATAGTCCATCGGCATGGCTATCGGTTCGCCGTGGAAGTTGCCGGCCGAAACAATCAGGTCATCTTCGGGGAATATGGTCGGATTGTCTGTCGGGCTGTTTATTTCGTTTGTGAGTTTTTCAGACACGAAGCATATGGCATCGGCTACGGCGCCGTGTACCTGAGGTATGCAGCGGAAGGAGTAGGGATCCTGCACGTGCTCCTTGTGGCGCGCTATAAGTTCGCTTCCCTCGAGAAGTGCGCGCATGTCCTCGGCCACTTTTATCTGACCTTGCTGATGGCGAACCTCGTTCACGAGGTTTCCGAACGGTTCTATGCGGCCGTCGAAAGCATCGAGCGACATCGCCGCCACGGCGTTGGCTGTGTCGAGAAGGTGCATGGCTTTTCCGAGGGCTGTCACGCCGTGCGCCGACATGAACTGGGTGCCGTTGAGCAGCGCGAGGCCTTCCTTCGACATCAGTTTGATGGGAGCCCAGCCTTTTTCACGGAGTACTTCGGCGGCTGGACGCACTTTGCCTTCTGTTTCCACCTCGCCTTCGCCGATGAGCGGCAGGCACATGTTGGCCAGAGGCGCCAGATCACCTGAGGCCCCGAGTGAGCCCTGGCTGTAGACCACGGGCACGATTCCGGCGTTGAACATGTCGATAAGACGCTCGACCGTAGCGAGCTGTACGCCCGAGTTGCCGTAGCTCAGCGATATGATCTTGAGGAGCATCATCATGCGCACGATATCGGATGGCACGCGCTCGCCGACACCGCATGCATGCGATTTGACGAGGTTTTCCTGAAGCTGCTGCAGATCGTCGGTATTGATCGATATGTTGCAGAGCGATCCGAAGCCGGTGGTGATGCCGTAGAGAGGTTCGCGGCACGAGGCTATTTTGGCGTCGAGATATTCGCGGCAGCGCACGATGAGTTTTTTCGACTCTTCGCTGAGCGATATTTTTGTGCCGTTTTCGACTATGGCGCATACCTCGGGTATGTTGATATGGGTGGGGGAGATATGATGGATTTTCATTTGAGTGCGTTTTCGATGGTTTCGTCGGATGCAAAGTTGGGAAGGGTAACGGTCAGGCCCGGTGTGCGGGCCATCTCGCGGCGTATGGCGTCGTATGCGCCCTTGTTGCGGGCCCAGCTGCGTCGGGCAATGCCGTTGTTGACATCCCAGAGCAGCATGCGGCTGATACGGGTGTCGGCTTCGGGACTGCCGTCGATCACCATGCCGAAGCCGCCGTTGATGACTTCGCCCCAGCCTACGCCGCCTCCGTTGTGCAGCGATACCCATGTGGCTCCGCGGAAGGAGTCACCGATCACATTGTGCACGGCCATGTCGGCGGTGAAGCGTGAGCCGTCGTAGATATTGGAGGTCTCGCGGTATGGCGAGTCTGTACCGGACACGTCGTGATGGTCGCGGCCGAGCACCACCGGCGCCGAGATCTCTCCGTTGCGGATAGCCTCGTTGAAGGCCAGCGCTATCTTGGTGCGGCCTTCAGAGTCGGCGTAGAGTATTCGGGCCTGCGAGCCAACCACAAGATGGTTGGCGCCGGCCTCTTTGATCCAGTGGATATTGTCGTCGAGTTGCCCCTTGATGTCGTCGGGCGCCTCGCGGCGTATTTCCTCGAGTACCCGTGCCGCTATGCGGTCGGTTGCGGCGAGGTCTTCGGGCTTGCCTGAGGTACACACCCAGCGGAAGGGGCCGAAGCCATAGTCGAAGAACAGCGGCCCCATGATGTCCTGCACATACGAGGGATAGCGGAAGCGGCCGTCGGGGGCCGTTACATCGGCTCCGGCACGCGACGATTCGAGCAGGAAGGCGTTGCCGTAGTCGAAGAAGTACATGCCGCGGTCGGCGAGGCGGTTGATGGCCGCCACCTGACGGCGCAGCGATTCCTGTACGCGTTTCTTGAACTCCTCGGGATTCTCGGCCATCATGGCCTTCGACTCCTCGAAGCTCAGCCCGACAGGGTAATAGCCTCCGGCCCACGGGTTATGGAGCGAAGTCTGATCGGAGCCGAGCTCTACCTCAATGCCTTCGTCGGCAAGGCGCTCCCACAGATCTACCACGTTGCCGAGGTAGGCGAGCGACAGGGGTTTGCGTTCGGCACGGGCCTGCTGTGCGCGGGATATGAGCTCGTCGAGCGAGTCATATACCTCATCGACCCAGCCCTGCTTGTGACGTGTCTCGACTGCCTTGGGGTTTATTTCGGCCACAATGCTCACCACACCGGCGATGTTGCCTGCCTTGGGCTGTGCGCCTGACATGCCGCCGAGGCCGGCGCTGACAAAGAGCATGCCGCCCAGATCCTTGCGTCCCGGAGCGAGGCGTCGGCGACCGGCGTTGAGCACCGTGATAGTAGTGCCGTGTACGATGCCCTGCGGTCCGATATACATATACGATCCGGCGGTCATCTGTCCGTATTGGCTCACGCCGAGGGCGTTGAAGCGTTCCCAGTCGTCGGGCTTGGAGTAGTTGGGTATGACCATGCCGTTGGTCACGACCACGCGGGGCGCCTCCTTGTGCGAGGGGAAGAGGCCGAGAGGATGGCCAGAGTACATGACGAGTGTCTGCTCGTCGGTCATCTCGCTGAGGTAACGCATGGTGAGAAGATACTGTGCCCAGTTTTGGAACACGGCGCCGTTGCCGCCGTAGGTTATCAGTTCGTGGGGGTGCTGGGCTACAGCCGGGTCGAGGTTGTTCTGTATCATCATCATGATGGCCGCGGCCTGACGCGAGCGCGCCGGATAGGCATCGATAGGTCTCGCATACATAGGGTAGTCGGGACGGTAACGATACATGTAGATACGTCCGTAGGTGCGCAGCTCTTCTGCGAACTCAGGCGCGAGTTCGGCATGCTGTTCGGCCGGGAAATAGCGCAGGGCGTTTCTCAGGGCGAGCCGTTCTTCCTCGGGGGTGAGTATCTTCTTGCGCCGGGGCGCATGGTTCACGTCTTTGTCATAAGGCTTGGGCGCCGGAACGGATGCGGGGATTCCTGCGGCGACAGCCTGCTTGAATTCTATGTCGGTCATCACTTGGATATTATGTTTTCAACGATTCTGATTATCTCTTCTTCCGCTTCTGCCGCGCGGGCCGCGATCTCTTTTCCGGCACCGACGAGTTCGGCGGCTTTTTCGCGGTCTTTGAGCTGAGCGGCGTTTATCTCAACATTGAGCAGGGCGCCGCGTACTGCCGCACGCGCCGCCAGAGCACCGACACCCGCGTCGCTCGCCGAAGCGGGGTTGCCCATTGTCGCCATTGCTTTCAGAAGCGGGAAAGTCCCGTATGCCGTGCGGAGAGTGCGCAGGGGCACCTCTGTAGCGTAGAGGGTGGCTTCTTCCATGGCCCTGTCGCGTTCGGCTTTCTCGGCGTCGGTACCTTTAGGCATGCCGAAGACTGCCATGATGCGGTTGAAGGCCTCGGTATCCTCGTCGACAAGGTGGAGCAGCTGTTCCATCAGCGCCTGACCCTCTTCGGCGTAGTCTGAGAATTCCTCCCACCGCTCGTCCCAGCCGGGTTTGTGTGCCGAAAGATTGGCTACCATCGTTCCGAGAGCCGCTGCAAGGGCTCCCATGTATGCCGAGATGGAGCCTCCGCCGGGAGCGGGCGATTCCGACGCCGTTTCTTCGGCAAAGTGTCGGCATGTCATGCCGATAAGCTTTTCGCGCGATTCGGAACCTGCCTCAAGCATATATTCGACTACTTTTTCGGCAGGATCGAAAGGCTTGAGTTCGTCGAGTCCCATGCTTTTGACGGCTATACGCACGATTTCGCGCTCCGGAATACCAAGCGAACGCTGCTGACGGCGCAGGAAGTATTTTCCGGCCTCGACGAGAGCTTTCTTCGGCACGAGACCTACAATCTCGGTGCCTGTCACGCGTATGCCGCGCTCGCGGGCGGCCCGGCTCACTTCCTCGAAAGCCACATGCAGCGGTGTAGCCGAAGTATCGGTGATGTTCATCGATACCTGCGCGATACCGTATTCGTCGATGAACCAGCCGATGGCCTTGGTGCCTTTGAGGGTGCCTGGTATCATCACGGGCTTGCCGTTTTCGTCCTTCAGGGGCTTGCCGGTAAGCTTGCCACCCTCACGGGCGGGACGCCCTTTCTCGCGCACGTCGAAGGCTATGGCGTTCGCACGCCGCGTAGATGTGGTGTTGAGGTTGAAATTGACGGCGATAAGGAAATCGCGGGCGCCGACTGCTGTCGCGCCTGTGCGTGCGGCGGCTTCATCGAACGGTCTGTCGCCGTAGTCGGGAGCCTTGCCCGGAGTATTCATTTTTTCGGGAAGCGCCTCGTATTCGCCTGCGCGGCAAACGGCGAGATTCTTGCGCTCGGGAGTATATGCCGCGGCCTCGTAGCAGTAGGTCGGCACACCGAGTTCGTCGGATATGCGTTTTGCGAGCTTGCGCGCCATTTCGGCGCACTCTTCGAGCGTCACGCCTGCCACGGGTATCAGCGGGAGCACGTCGGTCGCACCCATGCGGGGATGCGCGCCGTGGTGGTGACGCATGTCGATAAGCTCGGCGGCGCGTCGTACGCCTGCGAATGCGGCTTCCAGAACGGCCTCAGGCTCGCCTACGAATGTTACGACAGTACGGTTTGTCGCGGCTCCGGGATCGACGTCGAGCAGTTTGATGCCTTCGACACTCTCGATGGCGTCGGTTATATTTTTGATGACTTCCAGATTGCGGCCTTCACTGAAATTAGGCACGCATTCGATGATTTTCTTATCCATGAAATGCTGATGAAAGGTTAACACCACAAAGTTACGATTTTTTTTGACTATCCGATCCGCCAAAATGACGGTCAGTGTCATTTAACCCCGTTGGAGGTTGTTGATTTCGGTCTGTATCAGGTCGAGGAAGCGTGCGGCGTGGGCGCCATCCATCTGGGTGTGGTGGAACTGGAAGGATACCATGAGGGTGGTTCTGAACCAGTGACGGCGGTATCGGCCCCAGATCATGAAGGGGTTGTTGAAGATACCGCTGTACATCCCTACGGCGCCGTCGATGTCGAATGCGGCCAGGGCCGATGTGCCGATTACCATGCTGTCGGGCAGATCGTGGTTTTCACAGGTGGAGGCTACCTGCCTGGTGAGGCGGAGATAGGATTGTCCGAATGTGTTGAGATCGTTGTCGAAGGGAATGTCGCATGAACTTACCTCGCCGTCTTTATTGGCTACGATGGTGTTTACGGCTATGGTGTCGTAACATATCAGCTTGTCGCCCACGGGTAGCATGTAGAATTCCTTAATGCGGCTTGCCGCGCGACCGATGCACCAGCACATGAGCATGTTGAATTTCAGTCCTTTCTTCCGGCTGATTCCGACGAGGCGCGTGACGTCGAGCGTTTTGAAGAAGGTGACCATCGGCATTGGCGCTTTCATCCACATTTCGAAGGCGTATGCGCGGGTGGTCTCCTTAGGGTCTATTTCTTTCATAGGAATATCATTATATTGCAAAATTAGCAAAAATTAATGAGAAATTTCATAACTGATTATAGATCATCGATGGTCAATTACTATAGAAAGGACACAATAAAAGTCGCCTTGACTGGAGCGACTTAAAAAACTAAACCCCGAGGTTTGTCTGAAGACAGGGACACTCGGGGGATTCCGTTGCAAAGTTAGAAATATTTTCGTAATTTTGAAAATCGTAATATGTTAAAAATCACGAAGTGAAATATTCTGAGTATGAAAAGGCGTTTTCTCCTGCTCGCCTCAACAAGTATTTAGTCGCTTGCGGCGGTAATACATCCAAGGCATTGAATCTATACAGGCATAATGTTAAGTTGTGCCAAAAGTTTTATGGTATATTGAATATCTTTGAGGTAGTACTGCGTAACGCTATAAACGCTCATTATCAAAGCGTGTTCAATGATACCGACTGGATGGCGAATCAGATGGAAGCCGGTGGTATGATCGAAAATGCGCCACATAAAAATGAGGTTTGCCGGATAGTCGCCACGCTTCGACAAAACGGGCGATATACAAACGACCGTGTCGTTTCCTCGGTTTCTTTCGGTTTTTGGACATACTTGTTTACACGACAGCCCTTTAGACTTGGCGGCCAAAATTTATTGCGCATATTTCCTAATCGCACTGCCGGCTTAGGCCAAAGGGCCGTGTTCAACGAACTTCAGGAGATAAAGAATTTCCGTAACCGCATAGCCCACCATGAGGCTATATGCTTTGATGAAAACGGCAATATCGACATGACAATAACACAAAGCAAATACGCGCTTATCCTAAAATATATAGATTTTCTTGGGTATCAGAGTGGCCATTTGTTTTACGGCGTAGACATTTTGCCAGATTCCACTATTGCTAAAATCGAAGCATTGAAATAAATGGTCAGTCTTAGGATATGCCATGGGGCGTCGAAGAGTTCATTCACACTTCGTTATATTGCAAAATTAGCAAAAATAATGTTAATATATTGACAGAATCGATCCGATTGCGGCCGAGCGCCTGAAAAAAATTGTATTTTTGCACAAACCCTTTCAAAATTCAGCTTGCATTCCGCCTGAGGCTTCGGCTTCAGGCGGAATTTTTATCAAACAACCGCTTATCAGCAGCACATATGGCCACCGGGGCCATATGTGCGTTCGATTCGGAAGCGGCATCCCTCGTCAAGGAGACATTCGGTTATTTCTTTGAAGCATTCGGCCACCTGCCGGAAGTTCGGGTTTATTACGTCGCGCCATTCTTCCATACATTCGGAAATGAACCGTGGGAGCATGTCGTATCTGACTTTGTTGTGCTTCGCCATCCGACGGGCATCGCCAATGTTGACTATCGCGGCGGTCGAGCAATTGTACCATGGTTCGTCGTAATCGAAAAGGTCGACGGAAATAGCAAGCTCATCCCGAAATGTAAGTCCGACGTAAATATCCATGACAATGGGTTGATCTTCATCGGAACTCATCACATGGCAGTATGTATAAAATCTTTCGCTTATATGTTTTCCCATTTTGATAAGAATAAGGCGGTGTGTCATAATCAGACGGTAGGGGCGTGCCGAACGCGCCCCTGCCGCCTGACTATGATACATCTTGGAAGAGATGTTAGACGATATTATTGTATGAATCCGACGCGGGGCCGGGAGGGTGCCGGCCGAGATCCGACGGGAGAAGGAATGTCTTCGGCCTTGATTTCAGTCAGAGAATTTTCGTCGATTGCGGTATAGTTTGTCACCCGGACGGCCATCGACGGTATGATTTCGGTCTGTATCATGTTGATTACATGGCGTGCGTTGCCGAAATTCTTTTGCCGGTTTGTATAGTCTTTCCGGAGTCTATCGGACAACGCTATCTGCGCTTCGTCCGATAGATTGTACTGATGCCGGGAAAGGTATTTCTCCGCGATTTCGATAAGTTCACTTTCGGTAAAGTCGTCAAAGAGATAGATGTTTGAGTCGGGTATTCTTGATTTTAATCCAGGATTCATCTCAAACATACGTTTCATCTCGTCGGGGTAACCGGCAAGTACGAGCATCCAGTCGCGTATGTTTTCATCGGCAAGCACTGTGAGCAGAGTTTCGATGACAAACTTTCCGGGGTCGCGTGGATCGTTGGGCTGACAGAGCTGATAGGCTTCGTCGATGAGCAGTATGCCTCCCTGCGCCTCCTCGATGGCGGCGAGAGTTTTCTCGGCTTCGGAATTATAGTTCTGTCCGAGAAGAGTGGCGCGTTCCCGCACTACGACATGGCCTTTCGAGAGCACACCGGCGCGGTGGAGCATGATTCCCATCATCTTTGCGACCGTTGTCTTGCCCGTACCCGGCGACCCGAGAAACATGGCGTGCAGGGGCGTGGATGCGGAGGGTAAACCTTTGTCGGAGCGCATTTTGTTGAAGCGTACCACGCGCTCGTATACCGTAAGTTTTTCCTTCACGGCCTGAAGCCCGGTCAGATGATCTAAAGATGAAAGAAATGATTCATTCGTGGTGTCCGTATCAGGCGACTGCGAATCGTGGCTCTCATCTGTGCCGGCCTCTGAGCGCTCATCGTCTGATGGACAGTCGCATTCCGCCATCTCGTCGGCGATAAAGCGGTCGAGCAATCTGTCGAAATCTTCGGCCTCGGCAAGGGCGCATTCGTCGGAGCGGGCGGGGCTGCCGCTCCATCGCTCAATGGCAGCCTCGGGAGTATATTCATCAAGAGGCCGGATATATCGGCCGTCCCATTTGCCCCGTTCGTCGTCTACGTTGTTGTCGAACGCGAATCCGGCAACGGGATATTCCATGCAGAGGAGTTCGGCATAGAATACGCCATTGACGTCGTCAGAGGTAGTGAAAGGATATTCCACAGACCAGATATTGTTTCTGTAATTTTCCGCTCCATGGCACTCCGGCTCTCTGAAATGTGCTTCGATGTGGCGGCCGTCGGGATAGTAGAGCCTCAATTCCAGTTCGGGGAATACGGCGGGGGGCATCGGCCCGAATTTATGAGCGAGATTGAATCTCACATAATAGATCTGGCCGTCAGCAGTCTTAATGGTTTTATACAGATCGTTTTCTCCGGGCGGACGTAGACCACCGTCATGGATCTCATACCACTCCGTAGGGTGGGGGAGGGACTCTTTGTCAAACAGATGGAAGATCTTTCCTGAGAGAGTCAGGGAAGAAGTGTTGTCGCAGACTATGAGCCTATATGTGTGGCCGGGGCATATATGGGAAGTTTCGGAAGGGAACTGCACATAAACTTCCTTGAAAAACTCGTTTTTGCCTATTGTGACTTTAGTATTTTCAGAAGCCACTTCGCATCGGTCGGTTATATCCACCAGTCGGAGCGAGACGTCGCGTCGGACGCCTCTGCCGTATCTGTCTTTGTGGAATTCAATTTTAACGGCGATGCCGCTCAGGAGCCGGTCTGCGATAAAATCGTTGCGGTCGTCGTAGGGGAATTGGTCGAAGGGTACTGATTCTTCGATGCCGTAGGTGTAGAATTGGATGCAACCTACGGATATTGGGGATTTTCTTTTCATATTTCATATAGTTTTAATACTTTATTTTGCCAATCTTGTCCGGAGGCCTGCCTCCGGAGCCATCACCAACATGTCAATGTACTCCTTGTTCCGACGACCGGAGACAGGATACGTCAGGACGCACCAGTGGCTGTCGGAGCATTTCTGCGGTTGAAAAAAAGTTGGTGGAAAAACTATGCGCACCTCATCTCCGCGCCGCCGGGAGGAGCGGCACCGCCGAACTTGCTGTTGTCGAGATGTTGTTGCTTCATAGTTGGAAAATGAAGTGATTAAACTGTATGAAATGTGTCGCGCCGCAAAAGGCGCTACTCGTCATCATGGCGCAAATATAGCGATAAACTGCCATATCCGCAAATTTATTGCAAATATTTGTGAGGATTGCCGATTGAGCCGGTGCAAAATTGAAGTTTATGCTCTGATTTTATGTGAAAATCAGTGAAAAATCACTACCTTTGCCGAAGTTTGGCCGGAGTGCGCGAATTCGTCCGTCGCGACGTCGTAGCGGATCCGGTTTAGCATGAACGAGCATGATGCCTGATGCCGTAAGGTGTCGGGTGGCATGCGTTCAGGCAGTATTCAATCAGACGGTTATGTTCTAAACCTAACAATGCCCAATGAAAATAAAATTAAAGAAAGGCCTTAGACTGAAGCTTGCGGGAGCGTTGCCTCTCAACGCGGTCGCGACAGCGGTGGATTCGAAGGTGTTCGCCATCTATCCCGATGATTTTCCGGGTTTCGTGCCCAAGGTTGATGTGAAGGAAGGCGAGGAAGTGGCTTGCGGTACGGCCGTGATGCACGACAAGAATCATCCTGAAGTCAGACTTGTGTCGCCCGTAGCGGGAAAAGTGAAGGCTGTGGTGCGCGGAGAGCGCAGAAAAGTAATCAGAATTGAAGTAGAAGCAGGGGAGAGCGGAGTCAAGTCTCCCGAATTTGGAAAACCTGGCAATGCCGCGGAGATAAAGCATCTTCTGGCATCATCAGGTCTTCTTGCATTAATGCGGCAGCGTCCGTACGACATAGTTCCGAATCCGGACGACGACGTGCGCGATATTTTCGTCACGGCTTTCGACGAGGCGCCTCTCGCACCGGACTATGGTGTGTTTGCCGATATTTTTTCGGCTGAAGACTATCAGGCCGGCGTTGATATGCTGGCTGGTGCCACACTCGGAAAAGTATATATATCCCATAAAGCCGGCTTTGCCTACGGCTCTATAAAAGGCGCCGAACTCATAGAGTTCGACGGTGCCTATCCGGCAAGCAATGCGGGTGTCCAGATCGCCAATATCAAGCCTGTCGACAAAGGCGATGTGGTGTGGACTCTCGATTTCGCGACTGTCGGACGCATAGGGCGTCTGGCGCGTACCGGGTCGTGCGATTTCCGCACGGTAGTGGCTGTGGTAGGCCCCGAAGTCGGTAAGCCGTCTCTTGTCTCGACCGTGTGCGGCGCGAAGATAGAACCGCTGCTCAAAGGCCGTATCAAGGATACTGACCGCAATCTGCGCGTAATCAGCGGAAATGTGTTTACGGGAGTGGCCGATGGCGCCGATGCCTTCCTACGCTTCCCCTACCGCCAGGTGACCGTGATCGACGAAGGCGATGATGTCGATGAATTCATGGGCTGGGCCTCTTTCTCTCCGGCCAAGATGAGCGAAAGCACTTCGTTCCCCGGGCGTTTCCTCTCGAAGGCGTTCAGCCCCGATGCCCGTATCAACGGCGGCCGGCGCGCCATGATTGTCAGCGGCCAGTACGATAAATTCATGCCTATGGATATTCTGCCCGAATATCTGCTCAAGGCGATTCTGTCGAACAATATCGACGACATGGAAAAGCTCGGTATCTATGAGGTTGCGCCGGAGGACTTCGCGGCGGCCGAATATGCCGACACGTCGAAGCTGCCGCTGCAGAAGATTGTCCGCGACGGTCTCGACAGCCTGCGCAAAGAGCTTGAATAAGCCGCTTCTACGATTCAATATCCGTAATACATAATATTAAGTAGCAAAAGTGTCTAAACTTCGAAATTATCTTGACAAAATAAAGCCGAATTTCGAGGAGGGCGGCAAGCTCCACGCTTTCCGTTCGGTGTACGATGGCATGGAGACATTCCTGTACACTCCGAAAACGACTTCGGCTCCTTCGGGCGCTGTCCATATCCACGACAGCATAGACTCGAAGAGGACTATGATTATTGTAGTATGCGCGCTGCTGCCATGCTTTCTGTTCGGCATGTACAATACCGGATATCAGCACTGGCTTGCCGCCGGCGCAACCGAGTTTCCGTTCTGGGAACTGATGATCTACGGCTTTCTGACCATTCTTCCGCGAGTGGCCGTGGCCTATATCGTCGGTCTCGGTATCGAATTCACTTTCGCCCAGATCAAGAAAGAAGAGATCCAGGAGGGTTTCCTTGTGACGGGTATTCTTGTGCCGATGATATGCCCTGCCGAGGTTCCGCTGTGGATGCTTGCCGTGGCCGTGGCTTTCGCTGTGATTTTTGCCAAGGAGGTATTCGGCGGAACTGGCTATAATGTGCTCAATGTGGCACTTGTAACCCGTGCGTTCCTCTTCTTCGCTTATCCGGCCCAGATGTCGGGCGACAAGGTATATGTGGCTTCAAATGCGCCTTTCGGCTACGGCGAATCGCTTGCCGACGGTTTTTCGTGTGCGACTCCCCTCGGGCAGATAGCTACACAGAGCGGCCCATCGATTGAGTTTACCGGCGTGGGCGGGCATGTGATTTCTACATGGGATGCCTTCCTTGGTCTGATTCCAGGCTCGTTCGGCGAAACATCGACGCTGTGCATCATCATCGGCGCCGTTATCCTTCTCGCCGCAGGCATAGCGTCGTGGCGTATCATCGTCTCGGTGCTTGCGGGCGGTCTCTTCATGGGCTGGATCGCCAATGTTTTCGCCACTCCTCTCTATCCGGCCTCGTATGTTCCGGCGGCAGATCAGCTGCTGTTCGGCGGATTCGCGTTCGCTGCCGTTTTCATGGCGACCGATCCTGTGACGGCGGCCCGTACGACTGTCGGAAAATATATATATGGATTTCTCATCGGTGTCGTGGCAATCATCATCCGCACATATAACACGGGCTATCCCGAAGGGGCGATGCTTGCAGTGCTGCTCATGAACTGCTTCGCGCCTCTGATCGATTATTGTGTGGTGCAGGCCAACATGCGCCGACGTGTAAACCGCCTCAAGGCTAAAACATCGCAGCAATGAACAAACAGAGCAACGTATATACAATTATATATATCATAGTGCTGGTGGTTCTGGTGGGAACGGCGCTGGCGTTCACCGCCATCTCGCTCAAGCCGCTTCAGCAGGCAAACGCCGACGCCGACAAGATGCGTCAGATTCTCGCCAGTGTCTCGGTCGAGGCTACTGGCAGCGATGTGATCAAGGCGTACGACGAATATATCAAATCGACATTCGTCGTTGATGAGAACGGCAATAGAGTGGAGGGGGCCGACGCTTTCGCGGTCGATGTGGCCAAGCAGAGCAAAGAGGCCGCTTCCGATCGTCTGCTGCCTGTGTATGAATGTACTCTCGCCGACGGGTCGGTGAAATATATCCTGCCCATGTATGGCGCGGGTCTCTGGGGGCCGATCTGGGGTTATGTATCGGTCGATGCCGACGGAACCACTATCTACGGTGCCTATTTCGCCCATCAGGGCGAGACTCCCGGTCTTGGCGCCGAAATCGAGAAACCGGCGTTTTCCTCGCAGTTCTCGGGCAAGAGGCTGATCAAAAACGGCAGCTTTGTGCCGGTGGCAGTCGTGAAGGCCGGACAGGCTCCCGCCGGTGATGCCGACTATGTCGACGGTATCTCGGGCGGTACAATCACCAGCAAGGGTGTGGGGGCGATGATCGATAACTGCCTCAAGCCCTACAGCGCATTTCTTGAATCGCTTAACAAATGACAGACATGGCTAATAAAAGCGTTTTCTTCAATCCTTTTTCTAAGGACAACCCTGTAATCGTACAGATTCTCGGTATCTGCTCGGTGCTGGCCGTAACGGCCAAGCTCGAGCCTGCGATCGTAATGGGTCTTTCCGTGATAGCCGTCCTGGCATTCAGCAATGTCATCATCTCGCTTATCCGCAACACTATCCCGACCAATATCCGAATCATCGTGCAGCTTGTAGTGGTGGCCGGTCTTGTTGTCATCGTCTCGCAGCTTCTGCAGGCCTATGCCTACGATGTGAGCAAGCAGCTGTCGGTATTCATCGGTCTTATAATCACCAACTGTATACTCATGGGCCGTCTCGAGGCCTTCGCCATGGCAAATCGCCCGTGGCCGTCGTTCCTCGACGGTGTCGGCAACGGTATCGGCTATACAATTATCCTGGTGATTGTCGGTTTCTTCCGCGAACTTCTCGGCTCAGGCACTCTTCTGGGCTATCAGGTTGTTCCCGACAGTTTCTATGAGGCCGGATATGTCAACAACGGCCTTATGATTCTCCCGCCGATGGCCCTGATTCTGGTGGCCTGCATTATCTGGGTTCACCGCAGTTTTAATAAAGACCTTCAGGAAAAACAGTAAAATATCGTAAAAGATGGATAATCTGAATCTGTTCATAAGGTCGATCTTTATCGACAACATGATATTTGCCTACTTCCTGGGCATGTGTTCGTTCATTGCGGTTAGCAAGAACGTCAAGACAGCCTTCGGACTCGGCATAGCCGTGACATTCATGCTCACGATAACCCTGCCGATCAACTACCTGCTGGAGACCTACGTGCTCCGTGAGGGTGCGTTGAGCTGGCTCGGTCCGGAATATGCCTCCGTAGACCTGAGTTTCCTCTCGCTCATCGTCTTTATCGCCGTCATCGCTTCGATGACCCAGCTTGTCGAGATGGTTGTCGAGAAATACGCTCCGGCGCTTTACTCGTCGCTCGGTATCTTCCTTCCGCTGATTGCCGTGAACTGTGCCATTCTCGGCGGTTCGCTCTTCATGCAGCAGCGCGGCTTCGAGTCGGTGTGGACGGCTGTCTGCGCCGGCGGCGGCTGGGGTATCGGCTGGCTTCTCGCCATCACTGCGGTTGCCGCCATACGCGAGCGCGTTGCGCAATATTCGAACGTACCCGCCCCGCTCCGCGGCGTAGGTATCACCTTTATCATCACCGCCCTTATGGGAATCGCCTTCATGAGCTTCCTGGGCATTAAAATCTAAGGAAAGGCTATGGTATACACTTCGATAATATGCAGCCTCGACTCTCTCGCCATGACAACGGTGCTGAGTGGCGTAGGCTTTTTCCTGGGTGTGACACTGCTCCTTGTCATAATTCTTCTCATCGCAAAAAAACACCTCGTTCAGTCGGGCGAGGTCACTATAACGATGAACGGCGACACTAAGGTGAAGGCCCAGTCTGGCAAGTCGCTTCTTTCGACGATGGCCGACAGCAATGTCTTTCTGCCGTCGGCATGCGGCGGAAAAGGCAGTTGCGGCCAATGCCGTCTCCAGGTGGAGCAGGGGGGCGGCGAGCCTCTGCCGACAGAAGCCGTGCATTTCACCCGCAAAGAGCTTAAGGACAACTGGCGTCTGGCCTGTCAGGTGAAGGTGAAAGGCGATATGGATATCCGCGTTCCGGCTTCCGTGCTGTCTGTCAAGGAATGGGAATGCGAGGTTATCTCCAACCGCAACGTAGCCACATTCATCAAGGAATTTATTGTGGCTCTTCCTCCGGGCGAACATATGGACTTTATCCCCGGTTCGTATGCCCAGATCAAGATTCCGCCATATCAGATGGATTATGCCACCGATATCGACCGCGATCTAATCGGCCCGGCATATCTGCCGGCATGGGAGAAATTCGGGCTGTTCGGTCTCAAGTGCGAGAACAAGGAGACGACCGTGCGCGCCTACTCCATGGCCAACTATCCGGCCGAAGGCGACCGCATAATGCTCACAGTCCGTATCGCGACGCCCCCGATGAAGCCCAAGCCCGAGGTCGGTTTCATGGACGTGATGCCCGGTATAGCGTCGAGCTATATTTTCTCGCTCAAGCCGGGCGACAAGGTGATAATGAGCGGCCCTTACGGCGATTTCCATCCCATCTTCGATTCCAATGCAGAGATGATGTGGATCGGCGGTGGTGCCGGTATGGCTCCTCTTCGTGCGCAGATCATGCATATGACCAAGACACTCAAGACAACCAACCGCAAGATGAACTATTTCTACGGCGCACGTGCCCTCAACGAGGTGTTCTATCTCGACGATTTCCTGAAACTCGAGAAGGAATTCCCCAACTTCAAGTTCCATCTTGCGCTCGACCGTCCCGATCCGGCTGCCGATGCCGCGGGCGTCAAATATACTCCGGGTTTCGTCCATCAGGTGATTTACAACAATTATCTGAAAGATCACGACAGTCCCGAGGATATCGAATACTATATGTGCGGTCCCGGCCCGATGAGCAAGGCTGTAGAAGGCATGCTCGATCAGCTCGGTGTAGACCCCGCAAGTATCCATTACGACAACTTCGGCGGTTAATAAGGCTGAACTCAACATAAAAGAAACAAAAATCGCGCTCCGAGGCTATAATATTAGCTTCGGAGCGCCTTGCTTTTTCACGGTTTTTTTGTAACTTTGCACTCGTAGGAGTCATGTATGACTTCCCGGACCATGCATAGAACACACAGTTTATTAAAAATAATAAATAACCAACGAATGAAAAGAGTTTATACATTCGGCGACGGCAAAGCCGAAGGTAACGCCGAAATGAGAAACCTCCTCGGAGGTAAAGGCGCAAACCTTGCCGAAATGAATCTCCTGGGCATGCCCGTTCCTCCCGGTTTCACAATCACTACCGAAGTCTGCAACGAGTATACCCAATACGGCCGCGACGAAGTGGTTTCGCGTATCAAAGCTGACGTTGAAAAGGCTATCGCTCACGTAGAAGAGCTTACCGGCAAAAAATTCAATGATCCCGCAAATCCCCTTCTCGTATCGGTACGCTCCGGCGCCCGCGCTTCCATGCCCGGTATGATGGATACCGTCCTCAACCTCGGTATGAACGACGCTACTGTCGAATCCCTCGCTCAGAAGAGCGGTAATCCCCGCTTCGCATGGGACAGCTACCGCCGTTTCGTCCAGATGTACGGCGACGTCGTTCTCGGCATGAAGCCCAAAAAGAAGACCGACCTCGATCCTTTCGAGGAAATCATGGATAAGGTGAAAGAGGAAAAAGGCTACAAGCTCGATACCGAACTTCAGGTCGACGACCTCAAGAACCTCGTCAAGCTTTTCAAATCGGCCGTCAAGGAATATACCGGCAAGGACTTCCCCGACAACGCATGGGAACAGCTCTGGGGCGGTATCTGCGCCGTATTCGACAGCTGGATGAACGAGCGCGCCATCATTTACCGCCGCA
>ERZ836877.259-NODE-259-length-94392-cov-5.659890_pt1 | contig 94392 bp, 123 predicted proteins | sample MGYA00519469_ERZ836877 | MGnify/ENA primary metagenome ERZ836877 (study PRJEB31850, sample SAMEA3708809) | human gut metagenome | biome: human gut; feature: human-associated habitat; material: faeces | place: China | collected 2014 ...
ATGGTGTTCTCGGGGTTGGTGATAGCCTGGCGCTTTGCAACCTGGCCAACCAGACGCTCACCGGTCTTGGTGAAGCCGACAACAGACGGGGTGGTGCGGGCGCCTTCAGCGTTCGCGATAACAACGGGCTCGCCGCCCTCCATAACAGCTACGCAGCTGTTGGTGGTGCCAAGGTCAATACCAATAATTTTACTCATACTATAAAACTCCCTTCAAATTTGCTTTGAATGTGGTGAATGTCTAAATTTATGTGAACGGGCCTTGCGGCCCAATCAGGCTTATTCTGCAACGACGACCGTTGCGTGGCGGATGATCTTATCGCCGATCTTGTAGCCTTTCTGGAAGACCTGCACGACGTCGCCGCTCTCCTGCCCTTCGGCGGGCGGGACCTGCTGTACGGCGTTCATGAAGTTGGGGTCAAAGGGCTTGTTCAGCGCTTCGATCTCGCTGATGTTCAGGTTCTCCAGCGCTTTGGCGGCTTTGTCCAGCGTCATCATAACGCCTTTCTTGTAGTTCTCATCGGCGCACACGGCGTTGGCGGCCATGTCCAGCGTGTCCAGAATGCCCAAAATCTGGGTGACAGCGTGGGAAACGCCATCATTGAACTTCTGGTCGGCCTCGCGTTGGCTGCGCTTGCGGTAGTTATCGTACTCGGCAGCGGTGCGGAGCAACTGGTTCTTCAGCTCCTCGTTCTTCTTTTCGCTGGCTTCCAGTTTGGCTTCCAACGCAGCCTTTTCGTGGTGGTGTTCGTGTTTGCTTTCGTGCTTCTCTTCATGCTTGCCCTCGGCCTTAGGTTCGGTCTCAGAGGTCACGGTCTTTTCCGCTTCGGATGCGGCCGCAGTTTCTTTTTTATTTTCTGCTTCGTGGCTCATTGCGGGTCCTCCTTACAAATTTGTTTATTGGCCCTGCCCGGCCATGCTCTGCCCTAACTTGGTGGCAAAGTAGTTCAGGATCGGCAGCAGGCGGTGGTATTCCATCCGCGTGGAACCGATCAGTGCGACCGACCCGGTCAACCCGCCGCCCGCTAAGTACCGCTTACTTACGATGCAGGCACCCGGCATCGCGGGATCAAGGTCGCTGCCAAGCGTTGCGGTGATCTTGCCGCCCTCGGGGCGGATCAGCTCAGCGGCGGCCTCGTTGTCGGAGAAGATCTCCAGCAGCGTACCCAGGTTTTGGCGGACATCCGGCATCTTTGCCAGATACTGCGCGCCTTCCAGGCAGGCTTGCGGGCCGGTGGTTACCAGCGCACAGGCGGCCATCACAACGGGCGCCAGCCGCTCCCCTGCTGCCAGTACCATGCTGGCGGTCAGCATCGGGTTCAAGTCCTGCGGGGCCACAAAGGTCAGCCCGCGGTTGAGCAGCTGCGCCAGATTGGCGGCGTCGTCCCGGGTCAGGCCGGTGTCCACCCGCGCCACGCGGGTACGCACACCGCCTGCGCTGGTAACGGCCAGCACCGCGGCGGAGTAGCGGCCCACCTGCACGACCTCAAAGTGGGCGATGCAGAGATCCGGCGCCTGGGGCGTGGTGGCGGCGGCGGCGCAGCCGGTCAGATCGGCCAGGCTGCGGGCGGCTGCGGGCACCAGCTTTTCAGGCTCGGCATCCATGCAGGCGAAGAGGTCATCGATGTGCCGGCGGTCTTCATCGCTCAGCGTGGTGGCGGAAGGGGCATCGATCAGGTGATCGAGGTAGTAACGGTAACCCTGTGCGCTGGGCACCCGCCCGGCACTGGTGTGGGGCTGCTCCAGCAGGCCCAGCTTTGTCAGCGCCGCCATCTCATTGCGCAGGGTGGCACTGGACAGTGCCATGTCAAAGTAGTTTGCCAGCAGGCCGGAGCCGACAGGCTCGCCATCGTTGGCATACAGGGCAACAATAGCTTCCAGGATACGCTGCTTGCGGGCATCCATGGCCATGCTGCTCATCTCCTTTGCTGCGAAGTTTCAATTTTGTTTAGCACTCTTTATCTCTGAGTGCTAAATTTATTATATGCCAGTTTTACAAACTGTCAAGGGGTTTCGGCAAACTTTTTTCAAGTTTAACAGTTTCGTCACAAACCGCGCAGCTTCTTGACGAAAAATATATCTGCAACAAATAATAAACGATATGACGATGTACTATTTGTACTTAAAAGTTCTCTAATCTCTAATTTACACCACATTTACACCATTTTCAAAAAAGAGCCTAAGATATGACAAAAACAAACTAAGACGGACATCTGCTACACCAGGTGCTCCGTCTTTTTTTAGCTTTTAAAAATGTAGTTAAACTAAAGACAGGATACATGAGAAGACGAGATGCATGAGTAATTGGTGAAAAAGACATGGACTACGAAAACTAAATAATCAGCTAAAAAATAGGGATGACCCATCAAAAGGTCACCCCTATTACTTTTGCGTTTTCTTTCAGACAGTCTCCTGCCCTATTCGGTTCATGGTTTCCGCTCAACCTTTGGTCTGGCTCCACAATCGGCTGATCCCGAACCAGTCCGCTGTTTCAACGCCATGTGCATTACCGATTAAACAGATACTCCTGGATATCGTTAAACGCACTCTGCATCTGCTCTACATTGTTCCCGTTCAAAGCATGCCCAAGCAACGCAAAGTTTGCCCGCAGCAACATGTTCATGCTGTTCTCCTGGGCATCTAAACGCTCCTTGTCTTTTTCAAACCGTTCCATATGCTGGAGATTCTGCTTTTTAAAATCATCTTCAAGCCCTTCAACCTTACCTTCCAGCTTTGCCACCCGTGTGGTCAGGTCTTCAATCTTAACATCCTGGTCGTGGTTCGGTTTCTTCAAAAAGGTATTGAACTTTACCATCACAGCAATCGCAGCAGCAATACCGGTAATGCCGCCGCACACAGATACAATCCATACAAACATCTGGTTTAATGTAAAATGAAATTCCGGATTCGGCATTACTCGCTCACCTGCTCTTTCGCAGGTTTAGAATTCTCCGCCTCTTTCTTCATAGCTTCATAAGCAGCCTGGGCAATGCTGCGTGCCTGTTCTTCGGTAATTTCCAGGCCCACCTGTTTTGCCAGCTCCATGATCATTTCAGCGGCTTTCTTATTTTTGTCCTCACCAGACATACTATCTAAATATTGCTTTATGTATTGGCAGGCGGCAGTGCCCCATTTCATCAGCATCGGATAAGCACTCAACAGGTTTAGTGCCGAGCTTACAGTCTCGCTGATATTCGGGAATACATAGCGGCCAACCAGTGTACCGAGAATAATTGCCACGCCAACAGCAATATAAAAAATCCCCTGCTCCATAATCACTCTCCTACGTTGTCTTCAACGTTCTCACCGGTCATATCGTTAGGATGATTCGGCACACCATCTTCCTCGTCGCCAAGCAGCAGCCCGGACGAATCAGAATCGCCATTGCCCTTGTACTTATGCTCGCAAATCTTGATCCAGGCATTGCACAAATTCTCAGCACTCAGTGCGGCAAACAAGCCAACATTAAAGCTGTAATCCGGCAGCTGCCCAATCGAGAAACACAGAACCATGTACACAACGGCATACAGCAGTGTCGCACCCAACGTAAAAATAATGACTTTCTTGGAAAACCTCATCAGATTAAAAGATTCCTTCATAAAATCACCGACTTTCTCATGTATGGCTTGCTACAGCGCCAGGGCCAATATAACCGTACACCGTCTTAAACCAACCATTCACAATAGCGTCATAACCAATCGTTACAACCTTGCCGGTCTTGGAATCGGGGCTTTGGATCACACCTACACTGGCATAGTCCATGCCGGGGCCTTTGCGCACATTCCAGCGGCCAGGCTTAAAGATGATTGCTTTCTGTGGTGCGGCAGGCTGTGCAGGTGTACTGGGTTTTGCAGCACTCTCCCCTACGTACTTTTTATAGCAATAATTCACATCCACCTTGCCGTTAATGCCAGCCACATTCCCCTTGCTGCTGTACTGCCACATCTGCGCTTTGCCCTTGCCGTTGTAGCTGCTGCGGTAATCCGCCAGCCACAGGTCATAGGCGGCAAGTTGTCCCATATCCAGATAGCTGGCCTTGTAATTGGTATAGGTGTACAGCATAGGCTTGTACCCCTTCTGGTCGATGATATCCAGTCCACGCTTTACCAGTGCGGTTAGTTTGGCCTTGCCAATAGACGCGGTATTTTTATCCTCAATGTCCAGTGCCACAGGGTACTCCAATGTCTTCCCTTTCAAGGCATCAAACATCATGGTCAGCTCTTTATTCTGTGTCTCCTCATCCTGGGCATAAGTAAAAAAGTATACTCCCACAGGGATACCATTTTCTTTGGCACCCTTGTAGTTCTGCTCAAATGTCGGGTCTACGTAGATGCCATCCTTGTTCGTGGATACAACGCGCAGCATAGCAAACTTCACTCCGGCGGCTGCAACCTTGCGCCAGTTGATATTGCCCTGGTACCTTGATACATCAATGCCCCATAATTCAGTTTCGGCAGTGTCAGCAGGCTGTGTATTGCTCCCGGCGGGCTTGTCCGCTTCTCCAACACTGCGGTCAACACTGTGCTCCCCTGTTCTAAAGGTGAAAACCTTATCGGTTGCCTTGGTAAAGTCGTCATCCAGCCAAACCAGCGGATTTGTGCGCTTATTCTTCCAACGGACTTCAAAATGCAGGTGGGCACCAAAACTGTTTCCGGTATTGCCAGAGTAGCCAATGATCTCGCCGGTTTTTACAGTTTGTCCTTGTTTTACCGTAATAGAGTTCAAGTGTGCGTACAGCGTATGTACTGTGCCGCCATTCCAATTCGCATGTCGGATCTTCACCATATTGCCATAGCTATTTGTGTCACCCTGGGTGCGTTTGCCGTTCCAGTGGTACACAATCTCAACGGTGCCATCTTCTGCAGCTAGCACAGGTGTTCCAACCAGCGCCCGCATATCAATTGCCTGGTGCATACTGCCATCGTTATAAAACCAGCCTTGCGTCAGGATATGATTAGCCAAAGGCCAATCTAGGCATACCTCCCCGTTTTTTAATCTCATAAAACTTTCCCCCCAAAATAAAAAAAGAGGGTGCCATCACCCGTAGGCAACAACACCCCTTATTATTCAATGCCAACATCAATGTGGTCATGGCTTGTCTGATTCGTCAGCATGTCATGGCCGTTTTTATTTACCGCGCATACCAATACACATAAATATCAGAGGTCGGCTTCTCCGAAACATACACTGTCACATAGCCGGATCTGCTAACCGTTGCGTACCCGGCATTGATGATATTCAGCGTCGCCTGCAGCGTTTCATTCGTGGACAGATTACTGTTCTGTGTAGTCATAGGCGTGCTCAGCGTAGCACCTGCGGAAAGCGTAGGCCCACCATCCTGTGCATACACATATGCACCCTGATAATACTGGTCACCACTGGCAGTCCAGCTGTCCACAGAGAAATAAGCGCGATACAGCCACAAATTATTAGCATACACAACCTTATTCTGCACCGGGTTCGTGCTGGACGCAGAAAGTTCCGTGTCAACCGTAATGTTTGACAGACCATTCAGTTTGCTCTTATCGCTGTAACTCATCAGGCCATTAGAGCTAGTCGTGGCTAACCCATAGGTAGTATCATGTGTCGGCGGCGTATACCCAAGTGCGTTCGTCACATTGGCCTTTGTCAAGCTGATCGTGCCATAACTGTTCGATATATTGCTGCCGACCTTCACAAGGCCCAGCGTCGAAGAAGTTGCCGCAGAGTATGTAGTATCCTGTGCAGGAATACCAAGCCCGGTAATGTCCGCCTTGGTCACAGCAGTAGTCGCGCTCACATGGCCTGTCCCATCCACAGTCACCTTATAAAAGCCGTTGCTCTTGGATGTATACCCAGGGTGGCTGTACTTGTTTGCCCCAGCGGCAATGCCGTCCAACTTGATCTTGTCGGCGGCACTCATATAGCCATGCTCACGTTGTGTAGCGTCGTTAATTTCCACAGCGGGTGTCACGTACAAGATGTCATTATCCAGTGTGCCGGCCTTTTTCAAAGCATCATATTCAGCCTGCGTAACAGACTTAATCAGTTTCTTTTCAGGCGTAAGATACAGCGCGTTTTCATCGATCTCGCCGTTACCCATTGCCTCAATATACTGCGCTTCGGTCAGTACGTTGATCTGAAAATTGCTAACATTCGTAGCGGTTTTTGCCATATCTCATCACCCCCTTACATAGTTAGTGTTTGTGTTAAACAGGCTTGCAAGGTCGCTCTGCTCTACCCAACTGCCGTTTATCTTTTTATAAACCTTGGATACATTCACCCAGCTGCCATTTACTTTGGTGCTCAGTACAGGGCCAGTCGAACCGCCGCTAGTGTAGTCTACAGTCAGATCAGCGCCGTAAAAACGCAAAGTCTGGCTGTTGTTTGCGGATAGTGAACCGCGTGTACAGGTAATTAGCAGGATAAGGTCGTCTAGGCTCTCACGATCCCACCAGCCGGTCTCGCTAAAAGTCTGAGCCACTTCGGATGTTCCCAACTCAATTTCGCCGCTCAACCCGGATGTGCCGCAATACAGCTGCGCAACACCTTGCAATATGTACGAATATGCGTTCGAGATTTTGGCCTTTATCTTACAAGAGATAGAATTGATCTTGGCGTCGGTTGGAATCTTTGACATATCGAATTTGATTGCCAGTTTAGAAACCGCGCCGCCACCTTTGTTCAGGTTTAGCACCGTAAAGGTGTCACTGCTTGAACTGGTAAGGCCATTTGAAAGCGGATAAGACGTATCTACAGAACTATACGATGAGCGCTGACCATCATATCCTGCAGGAACCAATGTTACACTTGCCATACATTAGCCCCCAGTCTGCAAATACAAATCGCCATTACTGCCGGTTGAAGAACTTGGTGCGGAGCTGCCGGTGTAATACTTCTGGATCACCACGGAACCAGGCACACCGAAAATAGTCTTGCCGCTGATAATGTTTCCGCTCACCAGATTATAATCGCCACTCACAGTCACCTGGCTCAGGCCGTCGTAGCCGCTGTCAGGCTTTACGGTCTGGCTTGAAGTCCTTGGTGTAACAGTCTTAGTCTGCAGTCTTGGCGAGGATGCCGCCACCACAGTGCCGGTTACCCCAAAAATAGAAACACCTGAGCGGATATTCCCAGCGACCAGGTTACTATCTCCCTTGATCGTCTGAGCACCGCTCAGGTACTGATTCGCTCCAATCGTCTGGTTACTCGTGCCAGGCGTATAAGTAGCAGCAGATTTTTTTGTTACACCGCTGCCAACATGGGTCTTAGAAATTGCGTTCACCGTAACGCTGCTCAAGCCAATGTAACCACTATCAGGTGATACTGTCTGCTGGCTTTCGCTCGGTGTCACGGTCTTTGCTTGCGTCTTGATGGCTTCACCACCAGCCGCGCCAAAAATACTAACTTTCTGGCCTCCTAAATAAACAGGCATTAAAAATCACCACCTAACAATCGTAATACTGGTTTGTGCTCCGGCAACGCTTCCCCACGTACCGTCGCTTCTCAAAAACAGGTTTATTGCACCCGTACTAGGCGCAGGCACAAGTCCTGCCTTACCGCTGGCATTTGCTGTAGCGCCAACAAAATTCGTATAAGTTGTATCCTTGTCCGCACCCCAGGTAGCCGTACCGTCTGCACTCCAACGCAAAACCTGCCCACTCGCACCACCGGCTGGGATGTGCTTGTTTCCGCTGGTGGTGGGATGCACATAATTATTGGCGTTCACTGCAACACCATCAAGTTTGGTTTTGTCTCCACCACTCATCAGGCCAGCGGCACCCTGTGTAGCATTGGCATAAGTCGTATTCGGCGGCACAGCCCAAACGCCATCAGCTCTCAGGTACTGTGTGCCCTGTCCACCAGCCGCAGGAGCCGGTACAAGACCAGAGCCACCGGCTGCAGAACTGGTGGCTCCCTTGAAGTTGCTATAAGTTGTATTTTTATCGTCTATCCACTGCGCAGTACCATCGCTGGCCCAGCCCAAAATCTTGCCGGCACTACCGCCAGCCGGAATGTGCTTGTTGCCAGCGCTTGTCGGATGGCTGTAATTGTTAGCTTTTTCCGCAATACCGTCTAGTTTAGTTTTATCTGCAGCACTCATCATGCCTGCTGTGCTTTTGGTAGCAGCATCATGCGTATGACTAGCCATTGCAAACTTTGTTTTCAGCTGGCTCCAAAGATATTTCAGCCCGCTTTCATCCAATAAAGCCATATCTCAAACCTCCTTTAAGGTCAAAGATCAGCTTGCAAGGATGGTATCAATCTCGGTATTCGTGATAGCCTCAATGACAGTCTTCGTGTCACCAATCTTCTCCATCGCGCCGCTGATCAGCATGTATTCGTCGTACAGGTTTGTGCCGTCCGGCGTAACCTTCTTCACCATGTAAATAATGTTATCCTTGGCATCCTTAGCTTCAGGCAGTGTTTCCACAATGCTCTTTTTAATATGTCCGGCTGCAGAAATCTGCTGGCCAACATAAGTCTTGCTTGCGTAGGTACTTGCTTGCGCAAAACCATCCAGCTTTGTCTTGTCCTCTTTGCTCATCAGGCCGTCCGCGCTGGTGGTAGACTTAGAGTAAGTCGTGTTCGTGGCCGGGATACCCAGGGCAGTAATGTCAGCCTTGACAACCGCAGTCGCAGCACTCACATGACCGCTTGCATCTACAGTCACCTTGTACAGGCCGGAATCCTTGGCAGTGTAACTCGGATGCACATAGTTGTTAGCACCGGCAGCAACACCATCTAGCTTTTTCTTATCCGCAGCTGTCATCAGGCCGTGTGTAGACTGTGTAGCATCGTTATAAGTTGTATTAGTAGGCGTGCCCCAGGTGCCGTCACCGCGCAGGTACAGACCCTGCTGACCCTTTGCAGGCTTCGGAGCCAGACCCTCCTTACCATCTGCATTTGCCGTAGCACCGGTCATAGTGGTATAGGTCGTGTTGTTATCATTCGCCCAAACAGCAGTACCGTCCGCGCTCCATTTCAAAAACTGGCCTGCGCTGCCTCCTGCCGGGATATGTTTGTTGCCGCTTGAGGTCGGGTGGGTATAATTACTCAGCCCGGCCAGCTTATTCTTTTCGCCAGTGGTATAGTCGTTGGTAGACAGTCCCTTGCCTGTCACCTTATCGACCTTGCCGTCCAGCTTGCTCTTGATTTTCTGCCAAAAATACAAAAGGCCATCATAATCAAGCCATGCCATAGTGTTTCCTCCTATTCGTCTTTGAATAAGTTATCGATTTCGGTATTCGTAATTCGCTCTGGGGCCTTATTCAGCCGCATCCAATCGCCGTTATAAAGCCATAGCTCACCGTAACCGACACAATAAATCTTCCCGTTGATCGGGGCCAAAGGCAGCTCGCTTACAAACTCGATGTCATGCCCGATCTGGATTCGCCCACTCGCCGTGTCGCGGTAGGTGTTTCCCGTGTCCAGGCAGCAGACAAGCTGCCCATCTACGACAGGAGTATCATTCAGCTGAGATTGATTGATCTCGCACAAAGATAATTTCGCCATTACTATCTCCTATCGAAAAAATCAAAAAATAAAGCCGCCCCACCGCAGTCCAGCAGTAGGGCGACCCTATCACATCTTAAAAATCGGTCAAACCATTAGGCAATAGTCTGCCAGGCCAGAGCCTTCTCGGTCTCTTTCACACGGCCATCCATAGCGGTGTTCAGGCCATCCGCATAGGTCTTGGCATCTTTCAGTGCCTTGTCCGCCTTGGTGGTAGCATCGGTAGCAGCGGCAGCAATGGCCTCGCTCTTAGCAGTAGCCAGCTGGTCGGTGGAAACCTTGCCGTCCCAGGTCTTGCGCTCCTCGGCGGTAACATGGGCAACAGCATCACCGATATGACCAGTCAGCGCATCCTGTACGGTCTTAACCTTCTGGTCGGTCTCAGCCTTAGTGTAGGCATCGGGCACAGCAACATACAGGCCATCTTCCTCAATAGTGATGGAGTTGTTAGCCTTGGCAGAAACCTTGACTCTCACAGAAATCTTGTTCTCGTCAGAGACAGTGACCTCAGCAGTAGAAGTAGCCAGGCCGGTGTAGATATCAATCAGGCTGCCGACAGGGATCTTGATAACATCGCCGCTGGTGATAGTCAGCTGGATCTCCTTGGTCTTGGCATCATACTTACCGCTGGTCACAACCAGATCTTTGCCCAGATTGATGGTCAGTGCGTCGCCGCCAAACACAGGCAGGGAGATAGTGCGGGTCTCGGCATCATAGGTGGCGTCATGCACAACACCGGTCAGGGTGGTGGTAACGGGGGCATCGCCCTTGGCAACACTCAGCACACCAGACTTGTAAGAGACATCGGTAACAAACACACCCTTGCCGCCGACAACACCCTCGATCTTGGCATTGACGTAATCAGCAACAGCCTTGGTGGTAGGAATGTTGTCATCGCTGGCGTTAGAAGCCGGGATAGTGGTAGCAACAGCCTTGTTCAGCTGCACATAGCTGGTGCCATTGTAAACATGCAGGGTAAAGTCGCTGGTACGGACATAGATAATGCCCTGAACCTGGCCGCTCTCAGGCAGCGTAGAAACCAGCTTGCAGCTCTTGGTGTACTCACTGGCACCCTTAAAGATCTGCATGGTATCAGTCAGAAAATACAGGGTATCGTTATTCTTGACCTGCAATTTATCGTAATTAGACTTAGGACCACAAGCAAAACTAATATTGGCCATAATATTTCTCCTTATCGTTATTTCTCAAAAAGTTAAAATTCCTGCCAGACAAAACCGCCGCCGGGCCCGCCCAGGGCTTCCACCTGGTAGCCGCCTTCTGCTTTGTCCTGCACAATGTAGGGCGCATATTTACCATCTTCGGCGCGGATCATAACAGTCTGACCGGCAAATGTATCGCTGTTCTTTGCAAGGTCGCTCTCGGCTGCGCTCACAGAGTTGTACATTGCCGGGCGCGGACGAATCGCCTGCTTGGTCTTGTCATCACGGATGTAGTAGAACTCGCTAGTGTCCTTGGTGATAACAATGTCCTTGCCGTCGATCTTGCCGTTCGTGATTGCGGTATCCAGGTTCGCTGCATTACCGTAACCAAGCTTGGAATAAGTAGCCATAATTGGTTCCTCCTCTCTCACAAAATAAAAAGCCGTGCGGCCAAGTCGTTAAAACTCAACCACACGGATACTTCCGTCATTGGGATCAGTACCGCCGCCACTGCCGGACTCAATCTTTACAGCTGCGCCAATCGGGTTTCCCTGTGCGGTCAGCTGCAAAATGCTGTCTTTATAGCGTAGGCTGTCTGCCTTAGACTTCATAATCGTGTTATTCTGCTCATTCAGGGACTTGATCATGGCCTGTGCTGCCAGCAGTCTCTGGTCAATAGCACTCAATGCCTCATCCGGCACAATATCGCTCCAGGCAGAGATCGGCACGATCTTAATGCTGCCGGGGCCAACCTTACGTACATACTGCGTTCCCTCGCCGTCAGCACTCAGCTCCACCTTTGCAAAGGTCAGCTGGATCTCAATGTCACCGGGTTCGCTGGTCAGCGCCGTATCAAAAGGCAGCTTGTACTCCAGCATGTCTTTGTAGCGCTCATCGGACAACTCTAAAATCTCGGTTTTATATTTCTTACTAATCGGCAGTACATACTCAAGCATCACCACAAAATCAGACATATCTACGTCTTTATATGTAGGCTCTGCCAAAAAGTGCAAACTGTCCACCAGCTTGCTCCGCTCCATGATGCGTTCCACCACAGTAGCAGTCAACGTATTATCTTCACCAATCAAAAAGGTATACAAAATGCTCACACTCCTTTCGTTTTAATAATCAGCCGGTACTCATCCTCACTAATTTTCCCAGCCTCTTTCAGTGCCAGAATGGTGGCAGTGCCAATGCGGCCACCCTTATACAGGCGGCTTAAACTCGCCACAAACGGGGTCACTTCCATCACAGCACGCCCCCTTCCAGCAAGGTCAAAGTGTAAGCATCTATAATTTCTTCCGGCGTCTTGCCGCCCAGTGCCTTCAACTGCTGATACTCATAGGTATCAATTGGTATCAGTTCCACGGTGTCAAAACCGTCCACAGGAATCTTGTACAAATCCTGTGTGTGCCAGATGGTATTTCCGTCAGAAGAAATAAAGCCCTGTGCATCATCTACGGCGCACAGGACCATTACTTTATGTTTTGGCTGATACTTTACATAGGTCAAGTGATCGAGCACATCAATCACGCGGCCATTATACATAACTTTGTAAAACACTCAATCACCACCCTTAAATGCTGAACATATCGCGGACACTGTAAGACGTATTCGGTGTCTCGTAATTAGACATATCACCGTCAGCATTGATTGCAATATAATAGCTCGAATAGTTGTTATACACAAACGGAGATCTTGTCCAATACATCTGATATACACCATTCTGGTCTTTGCATTTACGGCTTTCATTAGTCGTCATAAAGCTGATACCGGTGCCTTCGTAAATGTAAGGCTCATAGTTCTGTGTCGGATAAACCTCAATAATACTCGGCACAGCAAAATAGCAGTCCGATGTTGCAATGTCAGTTTTTCCACCACCAATGCTGCCGGGGATCTGCACCTTCTTGATCAGCTGTCTCCAGCCAATCGGCAGTGCCTTGTATAAGCGGCTATTCAAATAGGTGTTCAATGTGGTGGGTTTCGCCCAGCCTCCATTGTTGTTGTAGTCTTTGTCCATCTGCATTTTTCCGCCCAACAAAACAGTATCAAGCAATGTGATAGAGCAGCGCTTCGATGTATTGTCGCTCAGGTAATACCGTTTAAAGCCAGCCACCTCATAAGTACGTGTTTCATGCGTCCAGCTGGCCAGTTCACGGCATGCAGCATCGCCAAGGTCTGCAAACCAGATCTTTGACCAGTACACACTGCCTACAGCATGGTTCTCGAACGCTCCGTCATCAGCCTTACTGCATCCAAATACCAGTGTGGCATCCGTCTTTGTAGTGCGGTCTCTCTGCAGGTTTTCGTAACCTATATCAACACCGCTAATATTAGAGGTGTATATGTACAAATTGTTGTCGCCCTTCACATGGCGGATAACAAGCATTTCACGCGCTCCTGTGCTGGCAGCGCTTTCTTTGCTGGAACTGGTGCCCCAGGCTGCTTTAACACCATTGTTGTACCACAGCCGGAAACCATTCATGCCATTCTGCTGGTAGCACTGTGCCAGTACAGAGTTCGCTGTAGTAGTAGCCGTCATCATATAATCTATTGCCAGCACAAAATCCCGGTCTTCATCCAGCAGCTTCACACCAGTATCCAGGTAATTCTTGCCCGTAAACTCAATCGGACTCTTCACAAGCACATTTTCCTTGATGTCGTCGTAGCTAAAGTCAGAGCCAAAGGTGATCTGTACCTGGTCTTTATCCGTAACAACGCTGGATTCTACACCAACTTTCGTCATAGCATAGATCTCCACAGGCTTCATGTCGCCAATTTCCTTGCCGTCAAAGCATCCGCTCGTGTATTCAAAACTGTCATATACGGCATTGATGTCCTTGTCGCCGGTCACATAGCCGCCTTTATCCCAGCCGCTGAAAAAGTAGAATTTATAAGCGCTTTCCTCACCGGTATAGGTCGGTGTCTCGCCGGTATACAGCACGGTCGTGCCATACGGGGCCACAGTGCTCTGCATCACAATGCCACGGTTCATGTAACGCACAGTGTACTTGCGCACGCTCTCGGTATACACAGCCGTAACGGTCATATTGCTAAAGGCAGGCGTAAACTCAGTATCCCAGCCGCTAAAAGTAAAATCAGTGCTGATGGTGCTTTCCAAGGTAGGTGTCGGGATAGGATTGTCCGCACGGGTCACAGGGTCAACAGCTTTGCCGCCCTTGTCCACGTACTGGACATCCAGAACCTTACCGTCCTTGTTCACAAAAGTCCATGCAAAAGTATTGATCAGCGTGTTATAGGTCAGCTTTAGGTCAGGCCACTGCTCGTTAAAGATCTCCAGTTCCTTTTCACGCAGCACAGGCACATTGATCTTACCGGCCAGTACAGAATGTTCAGCATTGTAGCCGTTCTCATCCAGGCCGGTCATAGCCAGCAACTTATTCAGCAGGCTGGTATTCTCCAGGTGCCAATCCACGCCGGTAATGCGCACACGGTTCAGGCCGGTGCATTTACCCAGCATCTCTACCAGGTCAATGGTCGGGCAGTTCTCGGCCACCAAAGTTGTGATCTTGCTGTAGTCACTGATCGTCAAATCCGTAAGGTAATTCAGGTTCTTGGCCGTCAGGCTTGCAATGCCGGGCAGCGTAGCTTTCTTAATCTTGCCGCCCATAGCAAACACAACGCCGGTGATACCGCTGCCATCTGCCAGGAACTCGGTCAGATTCGTACAACCCGCCAGGCTGATAGATTTTTGCAGCTTCGGCACATTCTGCAGGTTCAGGTGCTCCAGCAGCGTATTGTTACCAACTGCAAAGTCGGTCAAGTTCGTATTGCTGTAGCCTTCCACGCCGGAGCCAATCTGCAGGTCAGTTAGCTTCACTCCATGGCTAAAGTCAACATAGCCGGGGTAGAAACCGGAAATATCACCAATGCTGCGGATCAGGCTTGCATTATAAACATAGACCTCGGTATCGTTCATGGCTGCAATCGGGCACTTGATCTCATAGGTCTGGCCACGTTTGCCGCGCACCTTCACAGGGTTAGAGCCATACAACACACTCACATAAGTATCGGCATACGGCACGATATGGAATGTACCGTCAGGCTTCACACCGGTCCAGTTCACAGGCGTATAACCGCGAATCGTCATATCATCGCTGGTTGCAGCACTGCCGCTGTACTTGGAGGCCATATACTTTTCCTGATACTTCTGGAACTGACGGCGCTGATGGCGCTTGTTGCCGTGCATCATGGGCAGATAGCTGGTCGTACCATTTTCCTCGTAAGTGCGGAAATATTTGCGCCGCATATCCATGACCCACAGGCGCTCCGGCTTTACATTCTGATAATCCTCAAATTTCTTCAGGATACGGGATGCACTCCATGCCAATGCGTTTTCACGGTCACGGAACATAGCCGCCAGCTTGTCAGGGAACAAGTCGCGGATCTTACACCACAGCTTGGAATCGCTGGCATTGAACACGCTCTTAGTGCCGATGGTGTCCGTATCCTCGTAGCCGTAACTCAAGGTCAGTCCGCCCTCGTTGTCGTTGCCCTGCGCGGTATCGTTGTCGTAGTCAAAGCAGAAATCCCAATGGATAAGGTCACTCGTATGCGGGAACACATTCTTTGCACGGTTATCGACCATGGTGTGGCGCTCTGTAAACAAGTAGTGATACAGCGCAGAGTCCATGACAAAATAGTCCTCAAAGTGCGCCTTAAACTCCTCGTCACTCGCATTCACGACCCAGTTCTGCACGCGAATCCACGCATCCTTCGCAGCCTGTACTTCCTCTTCGGTGCAAGCCTTATTGATGTAGCGGAACTCAAAGCTGTGGTCACCGTCCCAAGTCTCCTGCGAGAAATCGCCGCTCAGGAATCGAGTCTGCTCATCGGTATTGTTGTCAATCTCGATGATAACTTCCTTATGATTATCCGGGTCCATACCCATTGTATTGCTGTTTTTCTTAGAATTGCCGATGTCACCGCAGGCATAGAAATGCCACTTACCGTCATGGAACACGGTGCTGTTCTCAATATCCGTCTCCTGCACAAAAACAACACACGGGTAGAAAGCCATCGTGTCGCGCACCTTCGGGTTATCCTTGCGTGCCTGTCGAATGTACGGGTTAAACTCGTTGAAATCATCTGCCAGCAGTGCGTTGTTTGCATTTTCAGACGATGCAACATTGACCTTAATGTTAAAGTAATTCTCCGCCACACTGTTTTCCGTCAGCGCATACACAGAGCCGGTGCTTTCATCGCCAAAGGTAAAGCCGCCCTTACAGTTAATGTCGATGTTACGCGCAGATTCGCCATAGTGGTCAGAGCTTGTGCCCTGTCCCTTGTGGGAACCGTTGGCCGTCCAGTTGTCCTCAACGGCGCGTCCGTTCTTGTAGATCTGCTGGATAACAGTGTTTGCAACTTCGTTTTTCTTACCGGTAGTAAAGGTAGGAGCACTGATCTTGATAACACGCAGGTCGGGGCAGCGCTCCGCCAGAATGTCCGGGTTCAGCTCACCGCTTGCATCCGTGATGTTGTTGCGGTTGTACCGCTCGATCATCTCGTCAGCGTTCTTGGCGTCTGCAATAAAGTTGTCCAGAATCTCATCGTCAGTCAGGTTCATCATATAGCTCTTCATGCGATATATCAACACATCGCAATCGTCAGAACCAATCGTGATGCCAACCGGGTTTGCCTGCGTAAAGCTGTCACTGGATTCATACAGCTGTACACGGCATGGGATGCCATCCAGCCACAGCACCATCTCGCGGTACTGGCTATCCGGCAGAATATTCAGCTCAAATTCCATAAAGTCGTCTTCGCATGTGGGCAGTTCAATACTGTTCTGCTCACTGGTCAGTGCAACTTTCTGGGCCTGCACATTCAGGCCAATACCACCGTTCAGGCAAGTCAGCGCCGTAGCATTATAGTCCCGCACGTTGGTGGTCTTAAAAATCATCTTAAAGTTCTTGCCAAGTTTCTTCGCGTCATCGGCAAAAAGCTTATAATCGATCGTGGCTTTGGTGCCCGCTTTTACGCAGAAATAGGTATCGCCGTCACTGTCGATCTGGTAGCCGCCATTGCTCCAGTCAAAGTTATCGCTTACACTCAGGCTAGTCTGGCCATCGGTCCAAAGCCGGTCTGCACTGGCGTTGGTCTTACCGCTTGGGTTAAAATCAAAGGCTAGGTTCGTAGTAACAGGCTCGATTACAACGCCAAGGTCAACCACATTCACACTGATCGTCTTTACGGTCTCGCCGCAAGTGATCGTCAGCGTATGCTTGCCCTTGTTCGCGCTCTTAAAGCTCCAGATCTGCTTTGTGCGCCCAACAGTCAGGGTAGACTCGGTCACGCCGTCCACAGCCAGCTTTACAGTGCTCGTGCTGGACGCAGGGTCGTATACGGTGTACTCAATGGACACCTTGTTGTACTGTTTCGTCTCGTAATCTCTCACAGCACAGCTGATAATGGGTGCAGTCTCGCCCTCAGCCACCCACATAATGTCCTTCTTGATGACATTGGACTTAACGGTCTTGCTGTTGATCTCCGCCGTCATGCTGATTTCCAACAGGTGACTGCCGTGCTTCTGCACAGGAATAGAATAGGTCATCTGTCGGCCAGTCACACTGGTAGTCGTGCCACCAATCGACTTACCGTCCAGCGCAAAATCAATCTTCTTCTCAACGCTGCCATACGGTGTATAGCGCACCGTGACCTCGCCACTATAGAAAAGGCTGTCATCAAAGGTGGATTCCAGATAGAAATCAACGACATTGGCACTCCACTTCTTGGAACCTGTCGTATCCATGCTGTCTACAACTGTCAAACGGATCTGGTTCTCACCGCTGTGCAGATACTTCGTGATGTCAAAGCTGTTTTCGCCCTGCATAATGGTCTGGGTAGCAACCTTTGTATTGCCAACATACCATGTGCCTGTCGCATTGCCTGTATCATCGCCCGCACTGTCCACACTCGTGAACCGGAACTTGACCACAACAGGGTCACCGGCAACAGCCGTAATTGCAGACTCGCCGATACGCTCGATCGTAATCGTGCTGCCCGCAGCAGGGCCACCGCCACCACCGCCAACAATCGTCACCTGCGTCTTCGGCGTGCCATCCTCCATAAGTGTCAGTTTACTGTCCTCGTAGGTAATGTCATACTCATGCCCGGCATTCTTGCCAATGTCATCCAGCTTGCCCTGAATTTCGCCAACAGCAGTATTCAGGCTGTCCACCGTGCCCTGCATATCAGCTACATTATTCTTTGCCTGCGTAACATCGTTGCGAATACCGTCAATAACAGAGGCATCCGCCTTTTCCTTCAGCAGCTTATCAGTGGCTTCCTTATTATAATAAGAAGTTTTCAGCGTCTCCGGCAGATTGCCAACACTGTCCTGCAAATCCTTTACAGCCTTGTCATTGGCGGTCTTGTACTCGGTCAACTCCGTCTGCACAGGCGTAACGGCGGCAGAAACTTTGCTGTCTACTGTCTTGCCGTAAGCAGTCACCCATTCAGCGGAAGGGCTGGTGTCGATCGCGACCTTTTTAATTTCCTCACTGCCATTCAGGAAAGTCATTTCCTTCGTGTCATTGTTAAAGGTCACATCAAAATCGGCCAGGCCATTCAGGTTATCCACCTTGTTTTTCAGCGTGTCAAGCTCTGTTTTCTTGGCATAGTTCGCATCCAGGTCGGCCTGCAGCTCCTGCTTGATACCGGCAGCAGCGCTGGAAATCTTGCTGTCCACATTTGCAACAGCCGTCTTGGCCTCGGTGGCACTCTGGGCAGCAGCCTGTGCCTGTTTGGTAGCTTCCGAAACCTTCTCGTCCATTAGCTGCACAAAACCGGTGTACCAGTCGTCGCTCGGCTTAATCACACCATTGCCGGCCAAGGACTTCAAAATATTCAGCTTGCCATTCGGGCGGCTCTTCCACAGATAAGATTCGTTCTTTTCGTTAGAACCGGTAGCCGTGATTTCAAAATCGACTTCACCCTCAACATTGGTCACGTTCTTGTCGACCAACCAGTTAAAGTGGATCTTGTCCACACTGTATGTAACATTTACCGGCGTGGCAATGCCGTCCTGGTTTTCCTTGTTGACATAATGTACCTGGATCAGCATCTGCATCAGGTCAACGCCATCATAGTAGCGCGGCATCTCAAACGGGATAAACTGGCTGTTATCTTCCTGTGTCAGGTTGATCTGGTTGTCGTCCATCTTGATGTTTTTCAGCTTATCAATGGTCGAGTATGCACTGTCCTCATACTGGTCATACCATTTATATTTGTCGCTGCGGGTGAAATCGTCTCCAACAACGGCCTGCATAACAGGTTCCGCTGCCACTGCTTCTACTTTCTCAAAGGAGGCAAGCATTGCCGGTTCGGCAGCTTCGTTCGCTATTGCGCTCTCAAATTTCTTTCTGGATTCTTCAAAGGATATTGCCAATTTAGCTTCACCTCCTATTTTGTCAGTTTATCGTGCGTAATAATACACAGTAATGTCTGTCTCCGGTTTTTCCCAAACCTTTACGGTAATTCTTCCGTAACCGGGCGTAGTCGTTCCCGCATTGATAATGTTTAGCGTTTCCATTAGCGATTCGTCTGTGGATTGCACCCCTGTGCCCTGCGTCATAGGCGGGCTCAACTGCATGTCGGATGTCATACTAGGACCGCCGCTCTCTGCGTAACAACTGGGAGACTGTGTATAATAACTCCCATAATTGCTCCAGCTGGACGCCGAAAGATAAGCATGGTACAGCGGCAAATCGAATTTTGCCCGGTCGGCATTACTGGCATTCGTGGCTCGCACCGCAGTCGTAGCACTGGTCGCATTGGTACAGCTGTCGGCAATTTTTACGCGGCTCACTACCTGGCGCTGTCCATTGCCAACATAAATGCGGCCTTCACTGTCAACGGCAGGCTCACCATAATTCAAACTTGTAGGCGCTTTGGCTGAGTTATAGTTGGTCGAGCCGCCACCTTGTCTTTTAAATTTAATTCCCATAACGCTTCTCCCCTATCAATAAGCCCCGCCGTCAATGGACTCGTACTGCTCATGCTTATCGCCAATATATAGCTTCACCTCATCATAGAAAAAGCGCTCCACAGATACGATCGCATCTCGCAGGTTATTGTATTTGTCGGCATTAAAAACAGAAAGCGCCAACGAGGGGTTCTGCACCAGATACTCGTTAGCGCCTGTAATATTGTTGGCCTCCACCATGGAATAATAGCGGTCAGCCATTGTTTTTGTACTTGTATTCAAATCCTGCATCTTGTCAAGCGTATCCACACTGTCCGGGAAATTGTTTTGCAGGTCTGTATATGTTTTGCTCAAAGGTACTCACCTCTCAACTTGTCACTGTCACCGTCGGCACCAACTGTACCGTGTTCGGGTAATACGGGTAAAAGTGGGCCATTTTTACAGTCATAGTCCCACTGGTAAGGTCAAAGCTCAAACTGCTTATCATGTACTGGTTCGGCTCTTTGTCGGTAGTCATATGCGGCTTATAACTAATCTTCTGGTTTACATCCAACCATGGTATCAAAATACACTCCACGCTAATGCTATCCGTCAGGCGGCTGCCAACATATAGTTCATATTCCGCACGCTGCAAAGCCAGTTCATCCGTGTAAATCTTTTCATAGTCACCGCTGCTGCAAACCTTGATTCTCTCCCCTATTTTGTCAATAGTAAATGGGCTTTCCGGGTTCACCACATAGCCAAGGTTGTCACAGGCAAAATTTTCCTTATCCTTCTTGGCCTGTTCCGCGCTAGGCAAGGCATTTACCAACCGCACCATAGCATGCACCTGTGTCTGTCCAACAAAATACATCTTTTCTTTTTTCAGCTTTACCACATAGTATTTCTTGGCCTCCATAGTCTTGGCTTCCAGCAAAACATCTTCACCGGTATCATCTACGGCGCTACGGTACAGCTTATAAGGGCCATATTCTTTTTCATTTTTTTTGCCAGTCTTGGCATCAGTCTCTACATTTATGATCTTTATCTGGCACTCACCCGGATTTGTCTCCGGCGCCAAAAAACTGAACTTCTTGTTGTCTTTGATTTGTGCGCCCGTCACCTTAAAAGTGTAAATGCCGTTTTCAAATGTGCAGCTGTCAGAATAATAATTACTTTTGGTAGTTTCCCCCCAAACCTCAATCACATTCTTCACTTCACTAAAGGAGTTCGTCAAACTTTCTGAAATAACAAATTTCCCAAAAACATCATCCGTCAGTACAAGCGGCTCTTCGTTGTTCATGGGCACACGCTGGCACACAAAAGTATCTTCGTCAAAAAACATTTCGTAGCTGTAATACAGGTCTCGCAATTCTTCCAGTATCTCCCATACCGTTGTACCTGTATCCCAACTCATATCATAGGGTACTTCACTTGTCTGATACCCAATCCTATATTTACCCACTCCACCAAGTTGCGTCACAGTTTTTACCATTGCATCGCGTATATCACTGCCCTTCGGTATCTGTGTCTCAGAGCCAATCAAGGTCCCTCCCAACTCACCATTCAGGCCGCTCATTAAATCCAGGCAACTGATTTTCAGTGTTTGTGTAGTTGCATCATAGGTAAAAGAGTTGTCACAAAAGTTATAAACGCCCAGCGTGTACCAGCATACTTCGCCGCTGCGCTGATGTAAAAAGCCAATATATACCCGGATCTTTTTGTCCAGCCATACGCGGGAAGTCTCGGCCGTCATATAACTTTCATCCTTTACAAGGATTGTCCCATCAAAAGTCCGCCGTATATCACTTCCGGAATCAATCGATGCACTGCCGTCAATAAAAGCACCGTCTATCTCGTCAATAACAGTCATCTGGTTGTTCAGCAGTTGGATCTTGGTGTAAATCGTTTTTACACGCTGCTGCAAAAGGTCAATGTCCGTTTGCTGTATATCATACATGGCACATCACCCCTCCAGATTCACATCAATAAAGTTATTGTTGTACAAATCGCTGGAACTTTCCGGGTCGCCGATCTCAACCCAGTTAAAGCTGTGGTGTACGTAATGCTCAACTTCACCGTTGTCCTCAGTCAGCCCATCCGTGGTAGCAATCATCCAGATACGGCCATCACTCAGTTTCATGATCTTTGGCTTGCCATCATTCAAAAATGCTTTTATATCTTCACGGTAAATATAATCATTCTCAGTTGTATATTCTCCGTCAGAGTCTTTCGGCATAAACATCATGCTGAACTGTCCGCTCTCATAGTCAGTGTTGGCGTTGCTCACCACATACGGGTATTTGCCGCTCAGCGTTGTCACCACATTGGACGGCCTTGTTCTTGTAATCGTCCCCTTCGTAATATCCAGGTCAGAGGAACAACCGTCTTCTTTCTCAAAAATGAAACATCCGCTAAAACTCGGTGTAATACTGTTCTGGTTAATATAGCCTTCCACATTATCAATCACAGGCACAAGGGCATAATCATATTTCACACCGCTGGCAGCGTATTTATCGTATTTTTCAAATTTCAGGTCGTCCTCTTTTTTCACCGGGATCTCAAACAAGGTCAGCCATTCATGCTTGCCGGCTCTGCGGCGCTTGATTCTCACGGCCGAGATCTGCTCGATCTGGTAAACAATGTTGCCGCCCATCAAGTCACCGTTAAACTGTGCGTCCATAACCGTATCGTAGTCCCAACCGGGGAACTCTGTCGGCTGGTCTGCAACAGCGCGTGTGATAAACAGCCGGTCAAAAATGCCGCCGCCAATCGATACGTTCTCAACAATATCGGTCGTCACGCTGGTGTTATCCAGGCTGTGCTTATAACCTGCAATACATTTGCCCATAAAAAACATGTCATCACACCTCCTCTGCTGTTGTTACATAGTCCGCAGTATTTACCACCTGCGTAGTAATATTAAACACATCACCGTTCTTTTGTACCTTAATCAGGTATTCCTGCCCACTTCCTGGTTCTCCCATTGGCTCAGATTGCATCGCATAAGCAATTACATCCCCCTTTACAGCACAACGCAAATCAAGATACGGTACTTGTATTCCCAACAGTGAATTAGTTGCACTTTGCCCCTTCGCCATATAGCTGCCCTCGGCAAACCAGCCTTTTATATATTTCACAGTCAATGTCGTATCATTACCGTCCACCATTTCAAGGATCGTTTCGCTCTGCCCAAAATCGCTGCCAAGCATCTTCACGGTAAAGTTTCCCTGCAAAGCAAAGCCCTCATGGAAAATCACGCGGTCTCCATTCTTGCGCAGGTCAACCTTGGCATTGTCGATATAAGTAGGGTCGCCGCTGCCGGTAAATTTGCCCTCGATCGTTCGTATGTTCGAGGATATGCGCACAGTGCCGTCATCTTTGTTATTTGTTAAATCAACATAGGTCCAATACGTAGGCACGATGTATTTTACGCTGAACGGGATATACCCTGTATCAGCCACCATGCCATTTAAGGTCTCGCCAAGACAGCGCACATAATACTGGGTCGCGTCTGCCAGGTCATGCAGCCCGTATTCCAGTGTCGAAGTACCGTACATAGTCGCACTCTTACTCAGCTGCACACGGCTGGAATTGTAAAGAATGACATTGTAAGTATTTAGCGGCTCGTTCTCTTTCTGGGTGTAGCTCATCTGCAGGGTGTATTCACTGTTCTCCAGGATCTGGTCATTTACCATATTGGTAAAACTAAAAACCGGGGTCGTAAAACAGTAAAAACTCCGCAAGCTCGACCAACTACTGGCCTCTCCGGCTTTGTTGTAAACGCGCACCTTGCAGGCATAGTATTTGCCATTTTGCAGGCCGCTGCCACCGGCTACCGTATGCACCAGTTTCATCCAGTCTGTCTTTTTACTGTAAACCTGCGCACCTGTTGAGTTGTCCATGATTACAAGCTCGTTGCCAAATACCTGCTCGCCATCATAGGCAAATGGAATGTCTGCGCCAACAGCGGCGTCAAACGATGGGATTGTATAAAGCACCGGTTGTGCCACTTTCCATCACCTCTTTCGTCAAATAAAAAAGCGCCGCAGCCATAAAGGCAACAGCGCATAAAAACAAAGCCAGTTATGCAACCGACTCAATGTAAATTTCTTTCCAGTTATTTTGGGGCACCTTCACACGCACAACGGCACCAACGGTCAGTTTTTCCTTGTATGGCAAAACATAACTGCTGCCAAAGGCTGCTACCGTATAAGTACCATCCTCCCCTACTGCAGTCACCTGCCCAACCGATGTTCGGTCAAAACTTGCCCGCATCATCAGCCGCTCACAGTGCCGTTTAATCTGCGCTGCCAATTCCCGCAGCGCCTCTACATCAACACTATTCATGGGTTCTTCTCCATAAAAAACAAAAAGCCCCAGGAACACGATCCCCAGGGCACTATTTTATACCCACCTCTAACCCGGTGCTCATCACACCCAACGGCGAAATCACCGTTCCTTACCTTTCAAAATACCTTATAACTTAGCGTCGGCTAAACTCCTGGGCAAAAATCGTACCAACACGCTCATGGATCACACGGCCAAAACTCTCTACATCATTCACGCCATACATCTGGATGTCACCAACACTCACGCTTACACCGCTTGCATCCGGCTGCGTAATCTCTACGCTCTTAATGCTGCGCTGCGGCATGTGCTGGCTGATAAACTGCTCCGGGTCAAGTCCCATTTTCCAGATATTCGCACTCGGTTCTGCCGGAATAATGCTAGTGCCACGCTCGACAAGACTGTAATTGCCAGCAGCCGGTTTGCGCAACTTAATTTCAGGGCCTTGCTCGTCAGTAATGGCAATATGGGTAGTGGCTGCGCCGATAACGCCAGTGGCATAACGAGCTAATGGAGCCAATCCAGCATTTCTGGTAGATCCTTGTGCAGCACTTAATGCCTTTAAGGCACCAATAGCGGAATTACAAGAACTAACGATAGAATCGGCCATGCTCTGAACTTTACTTGCCAACCCGTCACAACCAGTTCCGGCAGCATCAAGATAACTCACAGCTTCCTCGGAGAATACACCAATTGTCGAACTCATAGAGCTGAATTGCTCTTCCGATGCAGCTCCGCTATCGATCAATTTTTGCACATATTCATCAACCTTGCTAAAGATCCCTTCGTAGCTCATACCATAGGCATCTACCAATTGATTCAAAGAATCAGCTGCCGTTTGTCTTGCTTCGTCTGTCGCCGTTGTCTCGTTGCCAATGGTTTCCACATATTGCGCAGAAAGATCATTTAACTGTGCCTCATTCTCGGCAATCTGTCCCTGTACAATACCAAGCTGAATCATTTTGTCTCGACGATCTTCAGCACTGGCACTTATGTCCGCACTAGAAAGTACAAGTTCCGCTTCTTTGTCGCGCAGAGCATTAGTCTCATCACCAAGCGTAACAATCTGGTCACGAAGATTCTGCATTTTTTGTGCCGTTTCGTCGCTTACACCGCCAGCCTGCTTTAGTGTGTAGGCTAATTTTCCAATGCCACTGCCATCATCTTCGCCCATAGCTTGCGCATCGGAATCATCGCCGCCGGAACCGCCTCCACCAGAACTTCCGCTGGATGCTTCCTCCATGGCCTCAATTGCCTCAGTTACCTTATCAATTTCAGCCGAGGTTGCACCGATTTCCTGCATGTTGGCAATGACGCTCTCTTTATACCCATCAAGGGCACCGGCCATTCCATCAAGGCTCATACCATTAAACTCAGCCGCCGCGGCAAGCTGTGCCTGGTAATCTTCCCAACTCGTGCCAATCAAACTGATAACTTCGTCCCACTTGTCCTTCATGTTATCAAGGTCGTCGATTTGGGCTTCGATAGATTCGTCATAAGCGTCTTTTAAGTTATTGATGCGCTCAATTTCATCATCAACAGCCTGCAGAATATCATCATTTTTCCACTGTCGCTTCTGATCATCCAGGTCATTCTGTGCATCACTTACAGCCTGCTGGTCTGCACGCCATACAAAACCTTCGTTTTTATTGTAGATACGTACAGTGCGGTTGGCCTTGGCTTTTTCCAAAGCATCCTGCAACTCAGCTAGCTTAATCGCGCGGTCTTCCTCATCATTAGCCTTCTGCAACGCCTCTTTGCGCTTTTCCAGTTCCTTGATCTGGCTTTCGTAAACCTTGTCCTGCGCATCCTTTTCCTTATTTAAGGCAGTAATACGCTTCTCAATTTCGCTTACAGCAGCCTGGCCATAGATTTTTAGTTGATTGGATTCCTTCTCATAGGCTTCCTTCTGTTTTTCAAGGGCCTTTTTTTGTTTTTCAAGCGCCTTTTTATTTTCTTCAACGGCTTTGGTATTGTCCTTTGTCGCCTTAGTGTAAGTCTTGCTTGTGGCAGGATTTTTGCCAATCATGTATCCGCCGCCGCCATTGATTTTGCTGTTTTCACCATCGGCTTTAGCATTACCCATAGCGTAGGCAAAACCGCGTGCTCCAACAAATCCTTGTCCAAGCAGCTTCTCGGTTTTCTTATGGTCAAATACAATAGCATCTTTCGGCAAATCGACAAATTCAGCACCATTATCACCAACAGTGTACCATTTGCCGGTATGCGGGTTTACAACCAGTTCGTTGCCAAGCTCGCCAACCAAGGTGCGGCCACCGTTAGAAGCACCACCATAAGCATAGGAACGCTGTTCAGCATAGGTCTTTTTCGTAGACGGGGTAGATGCAGGTTTACCAAATGTTTTATATCGGACAGTAACCGTAGTCTCGCCGGAAATATCTTTAAGTGCAGTAGCGACATCCTGGATTCCGCTCAAACACTGTACATTGTCTACCTTTAGCGTTATCGGCTTTTTGGCCTTTTCCTGTACATTGTCAATTTCTTTATCGGTCTCCTTTACAGGGTCGTCATCAGACTCAACGGTAAGCACACCGGCTTTTTCCAATTTGTCCGTTACCTGATCCGCAGCGCCTTCAACATTACCAAGCTTGTCAATAGCATCTTGCGTGTAAACCTGGATCTCAAGCGCAGTAGGCTCTCCAAGCTTTTCCTTTTTTTGGGCAAGCTCTTCAATCTGCTTTTGTGCGTCAGTCAATTCCTGGGCAATATTCAAGTCGCCAGGGTTAGCATTAAATGCCTTCTGTGCTTCAATCAGTCGCTGCTGTGCGTCATACAGGTCAACCATAGTCTGTACACGACCCATACCAAGCAGATCGTCTTTTTGATTACCGGTAAGACTGCCCGTATCTTTCAGTACATCATTGATGTCCGAAACCATCTGGTCAATGCCAGATTTCTCATACAAACCGTCCAGCTTTTCCTGTAGCTTTTCAGCTTGGTCATTCAAAATCTTCCAGGCTTCCGTATCCGGGTCAAGGTCAGCCATCTGATCTTTAATGTCGTCCAGCTTCATGCGGGTATTATCAAGTTCATTCCCCAGCATGGAATCCCAGTCAAAGTTCCAGCCGTATTCTTGCAGTTCGCCGAAAATGGACTGCACCGCGTCAGGTGTCAGCTGCAAAGCATCAGCAAAATCCTCAATCGTAGTGTCGGCAATCATCTGGATCTTACCGTCGCCTTCATCCTTCATCAGTCCGGCTTTGATAGAGTCGGTAATAAAGTTATTCAGACCACTTGCATCAATCGATCCATCAGATGCTTCTTTAAAATAGCGGTTCAGCTTCTTGATGTAAGTCTGTACATCGCCCTTGAAATCATCCGGCACTAGGAACTCAACAGCAGCCTTGTACTTTTCAGTACCAATCTTGCCGTTTTTCAATCCTGCAGCAATAGCCTGTTTGGCGTCCATGCCGTCGTTGTACATATCACCAGCTTCGGCCGCATTCTGCACGTTCAGCCAATCCTGGTAAGCACTGCTTGCCTGTACTAAAGCACTATATTGCATCCGTAGGCTGGTACAATTATCACGCAGGGTCTTGCTCTGGCTTTCAAGGGCGGCCTTAGCGTCTTCCAATTTTTCGCGCTGGTCATCCGTAAGGTTATTGTTTTCCTTCAACTGTTTATCAACAGCGGCCATATCGGCCTTTACTGCAGAGTATTTCATCTGGTTCTGACTGTAAGCAACTTCAATATTAGCCTTAGCCTCATCAGATTTCGCTTTGGTCAGTTTTGTGGCCATCTCGCGGTTTAACTGCATCCGGCCATTGCTATATTCTAAGGCAGCCGCATACTCGGCATTGTCCTTAATCAGTTCACTGTAAGAATCTGTATCAACATTAACGCCAGTCCCTTGCGAATTCAAGATAGAAGTAACACTGGATATAGCCTTGCTAGCTGCGGTTGCCATGGTCAACGCGGAGCTGGTAAACTCGTTGGTATACTTGATATTGTCGCTAGTTACGAGACCAATCTTGACAAAAATATCAATTAGGTCATCCATGGAAACGCCAAGCTGATCTGCTACGCCTTTTAAACGATTATACGAGGCAATTTGTTCGTCTGTATAATTTTTAGATGCAGATCCTGCTTTTTCGAGGCTGCCAATGTTAAGGATATCAATATCATCCAGACCTTTAAGTTCATTTAGATTATAAGTGATACTGTCGGTAAGCTGTTCAGCTTTGTGATCTGTAACATCAAGATAATCATTCAGAGACTTGTAGTTGGAGGTGGTACCCTTAAAGGTTTCAGAAAGTCCGGCCTGAACAGCCTGTAGTTTCGTAGCACTATCCAGCTGATCAGCCTGCGCCTGCATATACTGCTGCACAAAGCTATTGTCAATGTCGGTATTCGCAAATTCGTCCTGAGCGGCCTTGACCTTTTTCAGTGCCGCCGCAATGGCCTTGTCGTCATTCTTGGCAACGGCATCATTGTAGGTTTCCTGGGCTTCGGTCAAGTCGGAGTAGGTCTTGGACCAAGTGTCATTCAGTTGGATCTGTGCCTTGGCAGCCTGCTCGGCCAATGTTCCATTTGTATCAATAATCTCCTGGTAGTATTTCATACCGGAAGACATTTGGTTCTCAAGGCTGGAAGCAAGTGCGTCACTCATGAATTGAGCTTTATCGTTTGCGTTTTGCCAATCGTCCATGAAATCAGAAATTGTCTGTTTTGCATTTGTGGCATCTGCGGTAATATAAATCTCCATGTTCTTGGAGTTTTCATCACTGCCTTGCGTCAAATTTACACGCAGCCCCTGGTCAGCATATTTTGCCGCCAATTCTTTCATTCGGTTGGCAGAATCCGTAGACATCTGTGCCTTCCCAATGCGTTGATATTTGTCCTCAGACATTTCCTGCTGGGCCTTCTTAATGGCTTCAGCATTTTCATTCAGCCAGGTACTTGCTTTTTCATTAGACAGTTTGTCCAGTAGCGCAATCTGTGTTTCCAGGCTGCCATTCAACAGGTCTACCCCTTCAACCTCGGCGCCATATTTGTCGATCAGCTGATCCTGTACATCCAGCAGGTCCTTACGTGCCTGGTAAGCTTCCTGCTCGCTGAGAGTACCGCTATCCAAAGATTCTTTCAGGTCAGAGATCTTGGATTTGTAGCCGTCAAGGTCAGAGGTCTGCTGGCTCAGTTCTTTGCCAGAGTCAATTGCGGCATCACGAGCCTTTTCTTCTGCCTGTGCAAGCTCAATAAAATGTTTGACCAATGCATTGATTGCAGCGGACACAGCGAAAGTGATAGCCATCGAACCAAGAGTGGCAAGGAGTTTCAGACCAGCGTTCCGCACTAAGGTCATAGCCTTGGCGGTAAGAGTTTGAGTGGCTCTGAATCCATTCATAATGCCGTCAAGATTCTCAACGCTGATAGACGCAGAATCCAAGCCGCTTATGTAATTTCTGAAATTGGCCGAAGTATCTTTGAGACAATTACTTAATTCTTCAGTGCCGGATTTGCCTTCGTTTACAGAGTTAATGTAATTTTCTAATGCAGATTGAGCTTTATTAACTTCATCTTCTAAATCTTGATTACTACTAAATAATCCATTCTTACTAATATCAGAAAATGTCTTACCAAAAATCGTGGTTTGTAGTTTTCCGTAGTTTTGAGTATCAGTAGCAGTTCCAAACGGGGTGAAAATCTTTTGTTGTCGAAAATATTATAGTGTGATATAATACAGACAAGGTTATAAAATCGTTTGGAGGTGAAGTCATGCACAGAAGTTATTATTGTATATGCCCTCGTTGTGCTAGAATATCAAGTCGGTTCGTAGATAAAAAACCTGCATGTGATTTTTGTGGATATAAAGATGTTCTGGATTTTAGTAACGAAGAAAAGGCAAAAAAGCTCCATTATTATAAAAGAATTGCGGAATTGAAAGAGCCGTTTCCAGAAAAAGACTCTAACGAACGGACTAAAATGGTCGAAGAAGAATATCGAGAAAAATACGTCTACAATAGTCCTGTATTCGATAAAGACCTAAATGAAAAGCGCATTGAATTTGATCGTCAATGCGAAATTGAAAGCGAAGAATACAAAAGAAAGAACCGTGCCGAAGCGGAAGCCGAGGAACGCCGCCCAAAACCCCACTGCCCCACCTGCAACAGCACCAACGTAAAAAGGATCTCCGCAGGCTCCAAGGCAGTCAGCGTCGGACTGTTCGGTATCTTCTCACAAAAGGTAAAGCATCAGTTCCATTGCAATAATTGTGGTTATGAGTGGTAATTACTATGGATGACTTAACAGCAAAGAATGTTGAGGTTTTAAAGTCAGAACTTGTACAGTTGGAAAAAAGACGCGACGAATTAGATTCTAAAATAAAAGTACTTACTGATGAACGCAATGAAATAGACAGCGAATACAACATACGAAAACGAAAAATCGAAAGCTATAGACTTACACGTTCTATAACAGATGTAAACGACAACAATTCAATGATTAAATTTCTTTACGCTAATACACAAACGACACCGTTGTTTGATGAATTTTACCATAGCGATAAAGAATTTTTGGTTTTAAAATGGAGCATTACAGTTCCTAAAAATAGCCATTTTGATGATGACCTGTATGGAGATTTTGTGATTGTAAAATATAATTATCTATCAGGGGCTTATTATCTGTCATCAAAATTGACAGCCACAGACCTAAAAAAGAAAAATATCATAAATAAAGATTTCACAGAAGAAGTGATTAAAAGGCATTTAGAGATACCAGGTTATAAAACTAACAGCCTGGAACGCTATTATCCATTATGTCAGGAAATCAGCAATATATTTGAGCAAAAACCAAGACATGGTGAAAGAATTATGTTTTCAAATCCAGTCTATCTTGGTGCCCAAATTTACGAAGATCAAGAAAATTACGGAATTAAAGATTACGATTATGGCACTCTTTATGGTCAGACAACCACATTCTTGATCATAGGTGCTATTTTTAATTGATCAAACACCAATTCCATTGCAATAACTGTGGATATGAGTGGTAATTACCAAAGTCCATTTTTTTCAAACCATTCTGCAATCCAAATTCGCTCGCTTTCTGGTAGTTCTTGAATCTCCTTAATTGTGTATAGCTTCCAATTGTAAAATATCTTAGCGTTATCAATGTCGCCGTTCCAGCTTTCATTTAGCAAAAACGGTTCACCGCTTATCATTTTCCCAACAATACGAATTGCAGATTCATTGTTACAACCGTTCTTAATGCAAGCATCGATACAATCGTTAAAGCATTTTTGCAATTGTGGCATAGTTTCTGTCGTTGCCGTCGTAACACAAACGCTCATTTTATCACCTCCTATAAACAACAAAAGGCCGTCCCATCACCGGGGCGGTCTTACTTTATATCAAGTATTTATTACTGGTCAATATTATCGCTTGTTGATCTGCCAGTCTTTTTGTATTTCAGTTCGCCGTTTTCGCTGTAAATTTCTTCTCCCAAACTATAATCACCATCAAAAAATTTTCCAACATCCATCTCCAGCGCTTTAATCACACGGCAAGCAACATCAAATGAGGCTCTGCGTACATCTCTTGCACCGGATTCAAATTTACGGTACTGCTGCAAGTCTATGTTCGCACGGTCAGCTACTTGTTGTTGTGTAAGCTCCAACACAAGCCTTTTTTGATGTAAAGTCGAAGCGGACGTAAGGTTTACCAAAGTAAATCCGTCAAGGCTCAATTCTTCCATTGCAAAATATCTCCTTATAAGTTCATCTGAACTCTTTTCTATATTATAAGTTCAATTGAACCTTATGTCAAGAAAAATATTTACAATCCGATAACTCAAAATTATACCTATAAACAAAAAAGCCGCCAGGCGGACAAACCCAGCGACTATACCAGAAAGGGTACTGACAAGGAATTGGAGATAAATAACCTACAGTTTAAAGAAAAGGTGGCTTTAATTCTGTGGCTGCAACATTCCTAACCTTTCGGTGCAATTATAATACCACACCTTTAGTTGTATGTCAATACCTATGGTTGTAAAATTATAACCTTCTCATGGCTTCCCCATGATGTTCTGACTGTCTTTCCTCCCATCCGGCAAAGGCCGTAGAATAGGGCTACCCATACAGTCGATGAACCAGAAACCCAGAGGTCACACCCTCCATCTGTGCAGTAAACTGCACGGGTCTCCGGCTGCTGATTAAATATTGTCAATGTGACTTAGCACTGATTTCATATAAACTGACATAAAATATTAAAGGCCCACTGTACAATCACAGCTGGCTGTTTTGCTGCGGGTGCCATGCCGCAGTGTTAATTATTATAAATTATCGCTAATTTCGACTTGCCGTCAGAATTCGTTACGGCAAAATCACATAAACATAAAATATCCATGCCAATAAGCACATCAAATTTATCTGTCTCAAGCGGATATTCTGTAATCTCTCCTGCCGGTAAATGGACGTTATCACCAATCGCCATACTTACACGGTACACATGACAGCTCAGCACCTGATTGCTTGCATTGCGCATTGGCTTTGTACTTATTGGCTGTAGCTGCATATCTTTAGCAAGCCGTATTGATATGGACGTGTTAGTACAACCAGTATCAATAAGTGCCTTTACTTTTCTGGCTTGATAATTGCCATACACAGTCACGTCAATAATTAAATCTTGAACAGTTCTATCAAACTCGTGCGTAAAGCGTTCCATTATTCCCTCCAGATAAGCCCCCATCTGCCTGGCGGTGAAAACTCAATGTCGCCATTTTCAGGTGTATATTTGCGCTTGCTAAATTCAGCACCCCAAATGGCTGGCTTTTCATCTACAACCTTGCAATGGGAAATCAAAACCACGCTGCCAGTATACTTATCATAAAGTTCATCGCAATGTCTTTTTGCCCATCTCGTGTTCCGCCAGCTCCAGTACCTGCGTCTGATTTTCTTAATCATACCACACATACTCCTTTCAATCAATACCGCCCATATCTGGCAGCGTATGGGCCACGCTCTTTAATATCTTATGTCAGTCTATATGCTATCAGCTTTTATCTCAGCTTATCACATCCGTGCTGTTGTTTCCGCCTTTCGGCACCGTCACCATGTGATTACTCTATGGTTGTGGTCGCACGGCTCTTAGCTTTTCCCAGCAGTTTGGGTATTTGTAATAGGACTCAGGTTGCATCCTACGCAGCTATTCCTACTGCGTAAAAGGGCATAATCACACCGGCCTTAGTCCCCATTAAAGTAGCGATCCCAGAAAACGCCGTAATCAGCGTCGGAATCGCATCTCCCGCTTTAACAAAACCATCTGCCATATCCAATGCGGCAGATCCAATATCAATAATTCCTTTAACAAGATTACTATCAAGCAGATCAGAAGAAAGCGACTGGAACGAAGCCTGAAACTTCTTCAACTTGCCTTCGATAGATTCCAATACACGCTCATTTTCTTTAAGTGCGCTGCCACTAGAGTTCATCGAAGTATTCAGTACATCTTCCGCTTGGGCAGCTTGGTTCAACAATGCAGCAACACCATTTGCACGGTTTTTGCCAGCAATCAGCTCCAACAAGGCGGCCTGGTCCACATCACTCATCTGGGTATACACTTTTGCAATGCCCTGGATAATATCGTAAGTGCTCTTAAAATCGCCACTTTTAGTCAGGATGTCAAAACCGCCGGTACCGTCTACGTTGGTAAGTGCAGCAATCTGTGCCCGCAGCTTAGAGGTGCTGGTCGCAACACCGTCCGTTTCTTCGCCCATACTGGCAAGTTCAGTGCTTGCACCACGCAAGCGCAGGGCCAAAACTTTTAGGGTTGTGCCGGTAGTATCAGCCGATTGCAGTACGCTATTCATAGCAGTACCAAGTGCAATAGTCTGGTCCAGTGTGTTACCGGCAGCTTCCATAGCCGAGGCCGAGCGCTGCAAAATATCACCCAGATCTCCGCTGGTTACGGCATAGTTGTTGGAAACCTCATTAAGCTTATCGACCAAACCAATTGCGTCGTCAGCTTCCAGATTAAACGCTTTCATCGTACCAACAATATTATCCGTGGCCGTGCTAAAGCTATCCAGATCATCACCGACATTGTAATAAACAGCACTCACGTCAGCCAGGGTTTTTGCATCGTCCAGATTATACCCAAGTCGTGCATAGTCAGCTGTAGCACTGATAATATTGCTTACCGTGCTGCCAACTTCTTTGGCACGATTTCCAGCATCGCTCAAAAACTGGTCGTATGTACTGGCGGTTTCATCTGTAACCTTTTTCAGCTCCGTCATAGCAGAGTCAATATCCACCACATTCTGGTAAACTTGTCGCAGCCCAGCCTGTACACGGTTGATAATGTCATTTGCAAACTGGCTGGCAATATTAACGCCAAATAGCTTTTGCAGTTTATCACTGAATTTATCTGTCTCAAGTCCAGCTTCCTGGATACTGCGCTTCAGATTCGACCAATCGCTGGACATTTTATTGGCGTTTTCCTGTGTAAACTGTTTGTTCTGGATTAACCCCTGATATTTATTCAGGAAATCCATGAACTCTGCATACTTGCCAGAGTCACTCATGATCTTGGTGTTATTCTCAAGATAACGCTGTGCCGTATAGAACGTGTTGTTCATGCTCTTGGACCAAGACTGAATATCACGATCACTTTTTAATTTGTCGTTAAACGCTTTTGCACTGTCCGCTGCTTTATTTGCGACAATGCTGCAAACTTCTAGCACATCATCAAGAGAAGTAATCTTGATTTTGGCCTCGTTGGCAGATTCGGCCAGCATGTCAAAAATCTTGTAAACATTCTGTGCCCCTTCTGGAGTAGATAATGCATCTGCCATTGCTTGGCGGACATTATTTAAGAGGTCCAGATATGGTTTTACCTTCTCAGAATCTAAAGCTCCCTTACTATTTCCCTTGCTTGTGATGCGCTTAATATACGCATCCATTTTTGTCAAGTCATCACTGGATAACTCGCTATTTATAGCGAAATTATTAGACTTATGTGTATCAGCAGTGCCATACAATTTCTCTACAGCCAAACCAGCGTTTTGGATATTAGATATAAGTTCAATATATTTGCTATTTAAGTCGGCAACGGCTTTCTGTAAGGCAGACAAATTTTCCTTAGATGGATCGTCCTTATATTTTTGCTGTAAATTGTCTACAAGATCAATTTGAGCCTTGTATTCGTCGTTGAGATATTCAACACCGCTTACATCAAACCCAGTATCTGAAAGGCGTTGAACATCAGTCATGTCAACAAATTTGCGAGCCCCAACGCCAGTTGATTTTTTCGCAATCGAATCAATACGATATTCCAGGTTATTAAGTGCATCAGTAGTTTTCTGAATAGCCTCAGCGCCACCAGTATCACGTAACTCGGCTATGGCCTGTGCGGCCGCATCCTTGTACTGCCCAATTTCTTTAAACTCATCTGCAAACTTGGAAATATCTCCATCAAGGAAATTTAGATTATCAAACTGTGCAGTTAAGCTTTCATAACGTGTAGTGGCTTTGGCAGCGTCTTCAATCGCTTTACGTGCAGGCGTAACAGCAGCTTTAAGATCTTTATAGGAATTACGCAGTGCATCAACAGCAGCCTGTATTTTCTGCGATCCTTCTACAGTAGGCGCCGCATCAAAATCAGAAACAAGCTGGTTGTAATCTTCCGTAGTTTGAGCAATAGCGCCTTTCGCAGCGCGGACATTTTTATTGTTCTCTACACCAAATGTATCAACACGCGCAATATCTCTAAGTATACCGTCAAAGCTCTTTTCAGCTGCTTCGGCTTTTTTCTTGGCATTATCCAAGGCACGCTCAGCATCAGTCTTTTTAGGTTTTGCGGTAGAGGTCTTTGCCGCAGCCTTACTATCAGATCCTTCATCCGTATTTGCTGCAGCCTTTTTAGCGGCTTTCTTTGCCGTTCCGGTTATCGTCTCCATCTGCTTCTTTACAGCATTATTGATAACCTTAGCAAAGTCCTCCATGTTCAGCTCGTCAGATAGATCTTTCAGCTTCGTCAGGCTTGCTACGCTACTCTTGATGGTTTTGCCACTTTCAGAAAGCTTATTAAATACGTCGATCAGATCATTCAGCGCAGCAATAATTTTATCCTTAGCCTTGCTGGAACCGTTGGCCGTGGCCTTCATGGCATCCAGTTTCTGTAAAACAACATCAATGTCAGAAAGTGCTGTTACGATTTGTCCAAGAGAAGATCCCGTTACGTCTTTGAATTTCTGTGTTGCCTCTGCAATTCCAGAGCCAGTAGTTTTATTGGTATCAGCCTTTGCAGCTTCTTCTTTAGCTTTTTTTGCAGCCTCAATCTTATCAGCCTTATCCGGCGTGGCAGCGTATAGTTCGGCTACATTGTCAAGATACTTTTTGATCTTGTTAATAGCCGTAGCTGCTTTACGACTGTCTAATTCACCAATTGCAGTAATAGATTCGTTTGCACTGGTCGCAACCTTTTCGTAGGTCGTAAATACAGTCCCAAGTTTCTTACCGGCATCGATCAATATTTTTACAGATGCATCTAATGTACCAGCAGTAGTGGCTGCTGTCTCAAGCGCGGCAGTAACATTTGCTACCTTGTCTCCGGCATCTTTAAATTGTTGCCCAACTGCCTCAATCTGCTGCGTAAGCGGACCAACATCAATCTTTTCTTCTGTCGGAGCTTTCTTGGTTTGCTCAACTAACAGGTTTGCATTATCCAGTGCATTTTTGTAAGTGTCAAAAACATTATTCAAACTGGTTACAGCAGAAATAATCGGCTGCGTAGCCTTCTTCATATCCTTGGCACCAACAGCTGCGTCGTTCAATCCCTTGGTGATCTGCGTAAAGGAATCTGTAGCAATCTGTACGGCATCAACAACAGCCTGCCCAGCCTTTTCGGCCTTGTTCAAAAGTGTAGTAACCTTTGCCGCAACCTGTTCCTCAGTCTGCGTATTGGTTTTTTTAGCTTTGCCGCTTGCTGCATCTGTGGTTTTACCACCGGTGGCCTCAGTCATAGCCTTCAATACCAGCGCGTTCTGTGCAAAGTAAGTGTTCAGCTCCGTAATCGCCGTTTTATAAGCATCAATTGTAGATTCACAGGTGATAAACGCCTTTTTCAGATCATTGATTTTCTCCGTTACAGCATCGTACTTAACATCCGTGCTGCTCATATCGGCAACAAATTTCTTTACGGAACTAAAAACATCCTTTAACCCGCTAGTATCCAGATTTTTCAGCTTTGTAGTAAGCATCGCCAGGTTTTGCGTTGCTTTATCCACATCACCTTTAGCCTCGCCCGTAGCGTCACTGATACTGCCACTGTCCAGCTGTAAACTTGCACTGGTTGCTTCAATATTGGCGCGGATCTGCTCAGACATGCTCTTCTGCGAGGCAACTAGATCTTTCAGCTTGTCGACATTCGCTTGTGCAGCCTCACCAATGGCGTTCTCCGCTTCTACAGTGGCTTTTTTTTCAATAGTCAACTGTGTCTGCAACTCAACCATTTTTTGCTGCATAGCAATCAACGTATCAGCTGCAGACTTTAAATTGTCGTCTTCGCCAACTGTGTTTGGTATTACCTTTTCATTCGCCTTGGAACTTGCAATGCCTTCATCAACACCATCTGCAAGCTCTTCACCAATTTGAACGCCAAGCTCTTTTAGTGCAGCGGTATTCTGTTCCCCAAAAAGTTCTTTAATTACATCAATTCGGCGGGCGGCAATACTTTCTTCAATGTCGTCAATGTCTTTGCTGATTTCCTCTTTTGTACGTGCCGATGTCTCATGGAACAGGCCAGAAAGGTTGTCTAAAGACCCAAAAACATTTTCCATGCTTTTCGTAACAGCACTTTTATCGCCAGATTCACTTGCATCAATAGCGTCAAGCACAGAGTCATTGAAAGAGCCATAAATCTTTTGGAACGAGTTAATAAACGAAATGCCTTTTGCTTTTACGGCTTCTTCTGTTTCTGTGAACTCGCCACTTTTTGAAATAAAAACAGAAAGAATATTGTCCCACCAGTGTTCAACAGATGCCTTGGTTTCGTCATCATAGCCAAACCATTCATCAGAAGAACGGCTAATAATTTCCTTTATTCTCTTTTGTACATCAGAAAAACTACTGTTGTGCTCAACACCATCTTTGATCTCTGTAAAAATACCGTCAACCTGTTCATATAGTTTCGACAGGTCATTCGCATCCGTTAAATCACTAAGTTCTTCGCCAATATCTCCGATGCTCTTTTTAAATGCGGATTTTAAATCAGTAGTAAACTGAGCGGCCTGCTTGTCAATGGATAAATCGTCACCGGAACTAATAACAGCAATGTTAGAAAAAATATCGTTAAATTGCTTTTTAAACTCAGACGATTCTTGTTTGACAGAGGATAGTTCGCGTTTTAATGCTTCCCGTTTCTCACGTAAGCTTTTAATTTCTGCGTCATTGTTAATGGCTCGTTTTGCCTGTGTGGCGGCACTGTCTTTCTGAATAAGTGCGGTATTTTTACGCTCTTTATTAACCTCTGCCATGGCTTTTGCCAGATTTTTATTACTGATCTCACCGGTTTTCATCATGGCATTCATGTCCGCCATCGAAGCCTGGTACAGCTTCATGGTATCCATAGAACTCTGCACTGCACCAACAAGCTGGTTAGAGTATTTTGTAGAAGCACTTTGGATCTTCTTGTAAATTGCACTAACCTGTTTTTCAATGTCAGCATCATCAAACAGCTTTATATCCAAGTGCAAATTTTTTGCTTTTCCGTCAAGCTGCTCCTGCAATCCATCCAGATTAGGATCAACCTTAACTCTGATTCTTAAATCTTCCGCCATAATAATATCCTCCTTATCTGGCTTTTTAGCCCCTCTCATCAACGTCCGTTATTCTCGGGCACTAATGACAAGGGCTAACGCCCTCGCCTTTTTATTTGGGAAATTCGTCTTTTACAGCCTTAACAATCGCCTTATGTACCGCGCTGGTTGGTCTCGCTACTTCTTCTTTGGCATTCGTCATAAACGGTCGCGGTTCAATAAACGGTGTCCCGCTCGGCTCATGGAATAGGTTGTAAGCGCCCTGTTCAACCAGCTGCGTCAGCCCACCGTCTCGTCCGCCTTTTGGCGCATAGCCAGGCACAATAGGCGGTGCAATCTCGGCGACATCTTTAACCGTCAGCGTGTTCGCATATACGGTAGATTTAATATTCCCGTCGGCCTCCAAGCCATTAGATTCGCGGCGGTTATATTCTTTTGGCTGATATGTCTGCATAACATCCTTTTCAATATGCTTTTTCAAACATTTCTCAACCTCATCCTTGCACTTGCCGCCCAGTGCCTGATTGATCCGTTTTTTTAATTCTCGTTCAAGGGCAGCTTTTGTACTAACCACCGCCATCTAAAATCACTCCTTCTTCGCCAGCTCCAGCTTTACCGGCTCCTTATGTGCCGCAGGCTTCCCTACCAGCCCGGCCTTTTTGGCAATCTCCACCAGCATGTCCGGGTCATTCAGCCCCTTCATGGCTCCTGCAATTTCTTCAAAGGCATCCGCAATACGGTCCATCGGGTCAGGGTGTGCCACGCTCTGGTAAACCACCATGTATTCCTCGCGCCGGTTCTTGATCTCTTCCTCACATGCCCCATACAGGCCAGCGGTGACCTCGGCAATATCCGGGTGTTCTACAATTTCAATGCCGTCACGGCTATACACAAAATCACAAATGTCATCCTGGCCACCCAGGTGTTCCCAAGCCTCCGGTGCAAAAAACTTCACCACGCCCGCACGCCAGGCAAAATCAAACAGTGCCGGTACATAACGGCTATCCACCGTGCAAGTATCCACAACAAAATTCACAAAATCCACGCGCTCCTGCACGGTAATATTTTTCTTAATTTCCATACAAAATTCTCCTTTAAAATAAAAAATCGCCCCGCACCCATCCAAGGTGCGAGGCTGAATTATAAATCAAGCTTTTGCAAAAATTCTAATCGATGGCTGGCCTGTCGTCCAAGCCACGCTAATAACCTGCCCAGCTTTTGCATAGAACGAGTAGCTGGTCGAATATCCGGTCCAATCTTCATGCCAATCCGCATTATGCTGGATTCTATAGTAAGAATTCAATGCGGTTCCAGCAACAGTGGTCCCATCCAAAGTTAATGTAGGGTTACAATTGGTTTTTGGCAAATCCAATATCACTGTAACAGGGCCAGCCTTTGTGGTGGTATATGTATTTGGCGATCCCGTCGCATTACTTTTAGAGTAAACCAGCGTCAGGGCATCACCACTGCCACCGCCACCAGGTCCCATAAGTGCAACGCTCATACTCGCACCGCCTTTCCGGCACAAGTATTCGTATTAGAGGTATAGTTTAGATTACTATACCCCCCCCGCAGAATATTCTTAATCATAAAATATACCTCCAATTAAATTCGATAATAAACATTTAAAATAAAAGAATCTGATTTAACCCAATATATTCACCCAATCTTACTAAAGTGACACGCCATTTTTTACTTTTAGGATATTCGACTCCAGCACTGTCGTCTGTCGTGCCAGATTTACCGGCAGCTATTTGGTTAATATTAACTGAAATATATGAACCGGATTTATTGCAATAGGAAAGTGAGGCACTTGCAGGCTGTCGAACACCACCAGCTTCATAGGTTGATGCAATAACTTTTACAGCATGCACGGATACTTCTTTTGGAAATGTAATATCAACATCTACGTTTCTACTACTGGCACCGACGTATAGCGTAGAACCATTTGCTTGTTCAGCCCACCCACCACGGATGGTGTTGCCATCAAAAGCGTGCCAAATTGGGTAAAGGCTACTATCATTATTATAGTAATTACTTGCAGAAACTGTATAACCATTTTGACTGTTAGATGTCATAGCAGGCACTAGAGAAGCGCGATTGTTTACGATACCGCCAGCCCCCATCATTGCAACACTCATGCTTTATACTCCTCTCCAACAATTTCCTTGTACTGTTCAGGAGTAATAACACCCTTCTTTACAGCATTCTTCACCATGGTTTTGTTCCACAGTTTCGGATACCAACGCTTAATTTTCTCAAACATAATTAAGCCTCCTTGCTATCAGTAGAATCAGCCGCGCCATCACTGCCGGAGCCTTCACCGCTATCAGTCTCTTCCATCAGCGTATCGGTCATCATAGCCGTATAAGTGACCTGGGCGTCAATGCTATCAATACGGGCAATGCGCTCCTCACGGTCTTTTGCAGCCTGCTCCGCAGCCGCCTGCTCTTCCATGCGCTTAATTTCCTCATCGGTATATGTATGGTAAAACTGGCAAGCCTCAAAAACAGCATGGCCGGGGATCAAACGGCGCAAGCCATTCGGACAATCCTCAGTAACCGTTCCTTCCATAACTTCATAGGTATCCTCAGTCATGCCGGTTTTAATCTGGCTCTCGTACAGATAACCTTTACTTTCATCAGGAGCCGTCAGCTCCTCTTTCGTAATCTCATCATAGATTTTCATTTCTTATCTTTCAGCTCCTTTATAGAAATCATTTGTTGTATTTTAGTAATTCACACAGACACGATTATTAGTGTTGCAGATTGCGTGCTATAGTAATTCATGTACTGGCTTGGGATGCTTATTACATCACCAGTGTTCAAGCTTTTTTCAAAGTCGAATCCACTATCAATAAATGGTCCAAAAATTGTGGCTCCATTGCATTGCACATTTGCTTTATAGGCAGGATCGACTGATTGAACCCAACCGGTAATTCGATAAGTTCCACTTTTCTTAACTGTGATTTCAAAAACTTTATCTGTGGCACTTGCCAATTTATCATCGCAATACATAACCTTAATTCCATCTGTGTTCCGCGCATGTTGATAAATTTGACAAATCAATTTACCGTTACTAACACCGCCGCCAGGTCCCATCAAAGCTAATGCCATATCACAGCACCTCGCTTTCTAAACGAGATGCTTCGGAGATACTATGGTTTACACAGTACCCCCCCCCGGACAAAATTCATGTAATTCATAAGTAACTCCTTGTTTTAATTAGTAAAATAAATATCCTTTGGCAGAAGCAGAATGTTGATGATACCCGCCATTTGCGTTCGTATTTATCTTCACAGTAAAAGTAACAATTCCAGTATCTTGATTGTAAGACACACTGTAATTGCTGCCTGCATAAGCGTCGCTATCACCCATGTATACAGATGTCGTCATAATAACAAAATTATCATTAGTGAATTTTTTGTATCCTTTATACGAAGAAACATCTGCCGTTTTAGTAAAACTGCCACTATATCGGGAAAATGACAAATCTACAAGCTCTACTCTTGTAATACTTCCGCTACCGCCGCCTGCACTCATCAGCGCAACGCTCATACCCCACACCCCACTTTCGTAAGATGCATTTCGGGTACTACATTAAGGGAGTACCCCCCCCCGCAAAATTTTATTGGTCATAAAAGCCTCCCTATTTTTTACGCTTTTTGCAATCTTCATATCGTATCCAACCGGCCTTACGTTCCACCAGCCAGATACAGTTTTCATCCGGGTATCGGTACATAAACAGCTTTCGCTTCAGCAATGCTTCCGTAGTCGCCATACCTTTTATATCAATTACCTCAGTATGCCCATCTGCATACACCAGGTAAAAATCACATACATAAGTTATAGCTCGCACGGTCTTGCCGTCATGTTTAAATTTCGGCTGCAGCTCATACGGCTTTTGTAACTGATAATCCACAATCGTCCCGTTGGCAACACCGGGCAGCACAACATCCAGGTAGTATTTCATCTCGGCCTTAGAGTCAAACACAATCCCATCATAGGTGCGGTCCTCTTTTGCCGAAACTTTGTACTTATTACGCAATGCCAAACACGATCTTTCCGTCAACTACCATAAAATCGACATTGTCGCCAAGCTTATAGCCCAGTTCTTTTACGCCTGGCACCTGGTAGCCATGGCCATCGCACTCAAAGCCAAGTACATCGGTAGCCTCATTGCGGTAAACAACGATCCCCTGCTGCATCGGCGGCACTTGCGTCTCCGGCATAGTCTCCATAACAACCTCTTCGGCCTGCGGCTTTGCCTTCTTGCGCGGCTTCTTTGCCTGTGCAGCTGGCAGTCCCGCTGCTGTAGTCTCCACAAACTTAATCTCTTCCATGTTTTCATCTCCTTAAAATCTAAAAACAAGGGAGCCGTAGCTCCCCTGTTTCTAGGTTCAGTCAATCAAGGATCAGACAGTGCCGTCCTCAAAAGTCATCTCGTAAATATCGCCATCCTGGTTGGCGTAGCAGTCAAAGGTGATGGACACAGTGGTCGGATCACCGGTGTTCTGGAAAGCCAGGTTAAAGGTGGCCTGCGGCTGAGCCTTGTAGTAGGTCAGGTCGCACATAACATCCTCTTCGTCCTCGGTCTTAAAGGGCATCTCGCCGCGGATCTCAAAAGCCTTCGGGAAGGTGTCTGCGTCAAACTTGATGCTCTGCACACCGGTGGTCTTGTCCAGGTAGTAGTAAACAATGTAGTTCTGGTTCTCGGTAATGCCGGTAGCAGTAACTTTCTTGCCGGTAGCGGTAACGCCAGAAATGGGGGTGCCGCAATCGTCAGACGCAGCAAACACCTGGACAGTACCGGTCTTGGGCTCCTCGGTCAGCTCCAGACCGTCAGCACCGGCAGCCAGCTCCTCACGCTTCAGGACCTTGGCGGTCTTGGCAATATCCTTGCCGGAAAGCAGCGCAAACAGCTTGGCAGGCATGATCTGGGTGTCGATCTGCAGGGTGCCGGTACGCTCGCCGTCAAAGCCAACGCGGTTAGGGGCACCCCAGCCGCCCTTGGCGTACACACGGTTGGCGGTAAAGTTGGTGGTAGAAACATTAGCAAAGTCAATGTTCATGTAAGGGACCTTGGTCTTGTAGTCCAGCAGAACCAGGTTCATAACCTCACGGTTAGCCATATTAGGATTCATAGCCATAGTGCAATCTCCTTTATGTTGTTAAGTCAGTTTTTTAAACCACAAATCGGCCTGGTGGTCTTTTCCGCCCCAAACCGAGTAGTTAAAGTCAGTAATATCTATCTGTTGTTTCATTCTCTGGCGGTTGAAGGTGTCATGTACTTGGTACACCGTCAGGTTCCAGATATTTGCCATGTTCAGGCTGTCATGGTAGGTAGCCAGTGCCGAGATGATGTTGGCCAATTCATAATCAGGGTCGGCCTTTTTCCCGCCGCGTTTGTTTTTCTCGTACTCCGCTTTCTTGCGGTAGAACTCTTCAAACTTTTTGCGTGTCTTTTCATCCCGGTATTTGTGCGCCTGTTTATCTTTGGGCGGGTCTAAATAGGCACATTGCAGGCATACATCGCACACCAACGTCCAATTCTCTGCATTGATCATGCCGTCCACTGCTAGTGCCCCTGTTTCGTCCTGCACCGCATTTACTAAAAAGCAGCGGTGGCTCGGCTCAAATGTGATCGTACCATCAATAAAAAAGCCCAAGGCGGTTACTATCTCGCCCTGGGTCTGTTCGTCTGCAGTAAGTAAATCAAAGATATGCAGCGCGTCCTTCTGCTCTTGCGGTAATTCATCATAGGGGTTCTTTTCCTCATGTAGTGCCGCAGCAATCCCCGCAAAAAAATCATGCGGGGTCATAAGCAAAAGCGTCAACGCATACTGGTAATTTTTATAGCCGCGTTTGCAAATGGTACGCAATTTTGGCGAATGTACTCGTCCAATCCCATCTACCATAAAACCAATCGGATTCAGTAGTTCAAAATAAGGCACTTTCATTTCGTGCCTCGCTTTCTGTTAAACGACTGTATCTCATAGCAAAGGCAGCGCCCGTAATAGTTGTTCACAGGTTTATACACCTCGTTATTTACAAGGCGCACAAGTCCAATTCCAAAATCCGGGTTGCCATTCAAAAGGCGGTCAACATCCTCGGCCAGTATATCTGCCCTGGTGCCAAGCCGCCCTTCTTTTTTATAATTCTGCATGATCTTCTTGTGGCAATATGCAAACACATACAAATACACGCGGTATGCTGTATCAGTCGGTGCTTTTGCCACAACAGTCTCCATACAAAGGTAAGTATCTGTTGTTTCGTTAATGTCCGGCGTATACTCAAACTCGTAAATATGCCCGCAGGAGTCTTTGTCGTCTCCCAGCAGCATTTCATCAGTATCCGCATCGTCATCAACAGGGCCAAGCATCAAGTCAATAATATCGGGGTCACTTGCAAACAACCCGGCCACCTTGTGCTTGTACGCGCCAAGTTCGCTCAGGTTCATGCATCCACCACCTTTATCACAACACTGTCTCGGCTCTTTTCGTCCGGGGATAGTACCGTAACCGTAACACTATGCCCGTTCAATTTTGAATTATCCGCCGCAGCAATCCGGCACTTGCCTCCCACAAAATGGTTCCAATTTGCCGATTCCGCAAAATACACCTGTTCACGAAGCAGCTCATCATCCGGCTCAATATGCCAGATGCAGTCATCGTATTCTTTGCCGTCACGGGTAGCAGTCAATACTTTGCCGCGGCCGCAAATACGTACTTTGGCTTCGCCGCTGTACTTGATCGCTACGTTGCCAACTTCCGGCACCTTCTTCGCTTCCTTATAATCGCAAATCATCTCGGCCTTGCTATCCGTGCTCGGGTCAAGCTGATCCTGCTCAAGGTTCAACACCAAAAAGCCGGTCTGCTCATCGTCGCGGTCATAGCGCTCGGTCATACCATCCACACAGGTAATGCGGTAGGTTTTGGCCTGGCCATTGATCTCTTCCAGCATCAATCGTTTGCCAATGTCCAGTAAACTGGATTCTTCGTCATACGGTATTTTTATCTGGAATTCGCGGCTCGAAAGCGTCATCAGCTTGTTTTCCGAAAGGTTCGAGAAATAAGGCTTGTCCACAACGGCCCAGCGGGTAATGATCTCGCCGGTCTCGTCATCCTGCCATTGGATATTGCGGTTACACAGCTCGATCTTGCCGCGCACCGTAATTTCATCGTCAGCATCACGCTCCGTGATCAACCAATGGCTCTTACTCCACAGCATGATCTTGCCGATCTCAAAATCATCGCCAGGTAAAGTGCGTATGATCTTCTGGTTCGTGACCGTGCTGGAAATAATCATCATGTGGTGCGGCACACCCTCGATCTCCACCTGTTTATAGGCGGGCGAATCAGGCCCCATGTGGTTTGTATCATGGGCAGATTTCGCAATAATGCGGCTTCGGCGGCTGCTTCCTGCCCCGCCAAGCATAGCGGCATACATCTCATAGTTCATGGGGACATCACCTCACTCGGTCAGGCTGGAAATCTCTCCATTCCTAAAGGAATACAGGTTGATCTCCCCTTTCAGCCGCTTGCTGGTAATGTTCATCAAGTCTGTCATCTTTTCCAGCAGATTGGCTGGGCTGTATAGCGTAAAGTCCTTTGTGTTCAAGGCATTCTGCAAAGCATCCGTGTTGTACACATATGGCTCCACGAAATGAAGTACCATTCCCAGCGCCAAAATATCCTTCTCCCGGTTGGTCAAAGTAATGTTAAAGCGCAGGATATCGTCTTCCCTATCGTTTAAATCCTGCTTGCAGATCTCCTCAAAATCACTAATAGCCAAATGTAAAAGATCCAGCTGATATGTCCCGCGTGTCAATGCATCGTAGTCCAGAAATTCGTAGTTGCGAACTCGGGCACGATAACGCTCATAGACTTCCTCGTATTTAGTGCCCATGGCTCACACCTCCATTATTCAATGGTAAAAGTCTCAATGGCTTTCTTGGCTTTGGGCTTCTTGGTTTCCAGCTCAATATCTTCTTCCAGGTCGCAGTGCAGCACCTCGTTCAGTGCTTTGATCACGCCGCGGCTGTCCAGTTCTCCGGTTTTCACCAGCTCCTTGGCACGGATACGGATAGAGTCCTTCATACCGTTGCTCATAGCTGCTACTTTGCTGCGGATGTCGGCGGGTGCCCAGTGGAACACCTCGTCAAAATTCTCCGTAGTCAGGGCGTTTTTGTAATAACGGTCCATACCAAGCTTTCTCAGTACCTCTGCATCTTCAATCAAGATCCAGTTATCGCGGAAAAAGCGCTGCTGGCTGGCTCGCATATTCAAAAGCTCACCATAGTCGATCTCCTGCACCTCGCCAAAGTTCTCCCACTCCACAACATAACCGGCATTGCGGCTGCTCTTGTAAATCAGTGGGCCATGGGTGCCGTTTTTACATTCCACCATGGTGTCGTTCGTGATTTTTCTCGTTGCTGCCAAAATAAGTACCTCCAAAAATACTCGAATAAAAAGCCCCAGGCGGTCACCCGCCTAGGTATATTGTTACGCTATCTATCAGGACAGCTTGTAAACACCAAAATCACGGTCCATGATCAGGCCAATGCCGGTGCGCTTCATCATCAGATAATCCTGGCTCAGATCAGCATTGTTCATGGGGTCGCCCATCAGCATGGTAACACTGCCCTCAGTAACGCGCTTCACAGGCTTGGTGTCGCCAGCAATAACATACAGCACATCGTCAGGCAGGATAAAGTTGGTAGAGCCAATCTGATGGCGCTGCTTCATGGAGATCAGGTTAGTTCCTGCAAGTTTGCCCATGTAGCCCATTGCGTAAATGTCGCTCTTGGCCTCATCAGCCATAACAGCAGTAGTGATCTTACGCAGAGCCTTCTTGGTGCCAACAATGGTAGCGGTCTCTCCGGTAGAAGCCTCGACATGGGCAATCAGGTCCAGCATCTTATCCTCGTCAAAGGTGCCGGTCTGCATGTAGGGGGCACTCAGGCTGCCAACCAGGCCATTGAAAGCGGCATAGGCAGCGTCCAGATCATTCTGTGTAAAGCTGCGGCCAACCAACTCAACCATGTGGTTAAAGTCAACACGACCAGCCAGAACGCGGTTCAGCTCCTCGTAAACCTTGACAGCCTGCAGCTTGGTGTGCAGGGTAATGTCCTGGCCAGCCTCAATGCGCTGACGACGAATGCCCTGGGTGCCCTCGGCAATGTCAGCAATGGCAAACAGGCAATCCTTGGTGATATGGAAAACATCCTCGTCGCCCAGAGCCTTGTTGCGGTCCTCAATAAAGTTGGTAAAGAACTCGTCGCCCTTCAGACCTTCCTCGCTGACCTTCTCGACCAGGACTTCGGCAATAGCGAACAGATTCTGGCATTTACCATCACGAACGGCCTTGTAATCCAGCTTGGTGCTGCCATTATTAGCCTCAATCAGCGCCTGGCGCAGCACTTCCTGGCTGTCAGCAACGCTATATTCATTGCCCAGTCGACCATGGTAGCCGTCAACGGCAAGCTTAATCAGCTTCTCATCGATCATAGTATTTTCCTCCTAAATAGAAAAAGCGCCGCCCATATTTCAGGGCAGCGCAGATAATTTCAACATTTAATTAGTTTTAGCTAACCGTCAATTACAGAGCAACGTCGATCTCGAAATACTCGTAAGCGCCGTCGCCAAAGCCAACCTTCTCAGAGCTGGCAATCTTACCAAAGGTCTTCTCATCGGCAGCAGCCTGGACCTGGATCTTGGTGTCATCAGCAGCAAAGCCAACAAACTTGCCAACAGCGGGGGCCTCGTTAAATGCCTCGGCGGTGGCACTAAAAATGTCGCCGTTGTGCAGCTTATAGCCACGGCAGATAGAACCGGCCTCGTTCTCCCACTCGGTCAGGTAGTGGGTGCGGGTCTCATCATAGAACAGCTCCTCGCTGGCAATCAGCACCAGGTCAGAAACCTTAGAAGCGGCGACAGGAGCGGTAGCCTTATAAACTTCACGACCCTCGCGGTCACCCAGGACAACCAGCTGTGCGTTATCAATCGCAACAGCGGCATCGCTCTTATAAACCTTGACACTCTTCAGCAGAGAGCCATCTTTGGTGCCGGACATATTGTCCAGACGCACAACTGCATGCTTTTCAGCCATAGTAAATTACCTCCATATGGTATGTTTTTTTAAATTTATCGAACGTGATAGCGTTCAAACAGGTCACCGTATTTGCCCTCAGCAGGCTGCATCTGGACCCCGTCCACGCCAAAGCGTGCATTATTCACTTCGCCCTTAGCATTTTTGGGCGGCATGTAGCTGAATTCAGCGGCCTTCTTGCCAAGCAGCTTATAGCACTCGTCCTCAAGGGCACTAAATTCCATATCCTTGTTTTCGCGCAGGGCAGCATATTCTGCAACACCCTCCAGCTTTTTGTCCATCAGTTCAAACAGCTGTGCGCGTTTTGCCTCATCGGCAGCCTGTTTCGCGGCGGCTTCTGCAGCCACATAGGCATCGTACTTCGGCTGGATCTCATTCAGCTGTGCCTTTACCTCTGCATAATCAGAGATCGCTTTCTTAGCAGCATCAATGCGGCCAGCCAATTCTTCATACAGCATAGGCAGCTCAGGCTCAGCAGCGCCGTCCTCCCAATCCACATACTGTACCTTCACGCGCTTCTTACCGTCCCAGTCAACAACAACATTATCGCCGTCCATGGCAAACGGAATCGCGTAAGTTTTCCAGTCCTGCATATCGCAAACAATGGCACGGTTGTCCTGTACATCCTGCATCCAGTAGCGGGGGCCTTCATCGCCCCAACGGTCAACAAAAGTAACCTGAGCAATAGCACTGCGCAGCTCGTCCATCTGCTGGTTTACCGTCAGGCTAAACTCTTTTGGCTCGGCCGCAGGCTCAACAGATTCAGGCTCGGCACTCATCTGCGCAGCAGGCTCCTGGGCAGGCTCCTGTTCCGGCACTTCCGCCGTCATTTCAGCAGCAGGCTCAGCTTCCGGTCCCTGGGCAGGTTCTGCCGTCATGGCTTTGCACTTCTCTTCCAGTTCCTCAATGGTAATATCCTCCAAAGAGAAATCCAGCTTAGAAGCATCGATGCCGTAGGATGCAAGAATTTCATTCTTCTTCTCCAAAACATCTTCTCCTTTCGCAAAATTATCTATCTCAGCCTCCTTGGAGGATTGAGATCCTTGTAAAGCTGTGTATTCAGCCAGCATATCCTTGATCTGGCCAGCAATCGTCCCGGCACTGAAATTCGCCACAACTTCGCTGCCCGTCATGGCAGGCTTAATGCGCGGGTCAGTGGTCGAAAGCACACAGCAGCCATCAAAGGCAAACTTGTCTACAATGTAATAACCGCGTTTATCTACTCGGCCATCCATTTCGGTTAGTTCCATACTCTGCGCTTTCACACCATCCCGCGTAAAAATGTCACAGGAATCATCAAATTTGGTCCACAGCAAACCATCCACGCGCAGGTACTCCCGCTCGGTTCCCGTTCCATCATCGCGTGTCACCCAACGGGCATTGCAGCTTTCCGGGATCACTCCGTAAGCACTGCCCGCGTACACATATTTAATACCGTCCTCGTCTACCTGCAGCTCATGTTCATGGCCTTTAAAATCAAGGTCGCCATCTTTGTTCTGCTCAATATAACCAAGGATCGGTGTATTCTTGATACTGTCCAAAGCTTGTTCCACCACCTCTTTCGAGAAAGTGGAGCCGTTCAAGTTGTCGCCGGTGTGCATCACATCAATCGTTACATTGATAAAACGCACATCTTTACCGGCAACTTCTCCCGTTTTCTCAAAGGTGACGGGCAAGCGGTTAAGTCTCTTATCCACCGTTATACCCCCACAAATCAAAAAGGCCGCCAGTCGGGTATAAGCCCGGCCGCCGGTCAAAAGTAGTTTCTATCCTGTTGTTCTTTCGCATATTCTTTTAGCTCTTCAATGCGCCAATCTTCCAAAACAAACACATAAATCTTATGCCCTGCCTCGTCTTTTTCTTCACGCACTAAAGCCGCACCGCCCAAAATCAGGTGCAGCGCAATCGCTCGTCCTCGGACCTTTACTTCTTTTACCATAAAGCATTAGCCCTCCGAGTTCGCATTGGAGTCATTCTCCTGTGTAACAGCCCCCGCATCGCTCAGGTCTTTCCCCTGGCTCTCATTGGTAGGCCGTCCGCCGTCACCGTTATCTACAGTCTGCGTATTGGAGCTTTTCAGCGGCACTTCCTTGGAACTCAAGTCCAAAATCGTGTTTTCCAAATACATCAGGTTTTCTACATCACTGGGCGTATAGCCGCCTGTCGCCATAATAGCAGCGCGGACAGGCAATCCATACTGGCCGTCCTTAATATAGCGGTCATGCATCTCGTCACGGTTAAAATATGTAACATCTAAGATATTTACCTTAAACTTATATGCCGTAGAAACACTCTTCAATTTGCGGTTGATCCAGCGTTCAATTTGCCGCATCACAGTAAACACGATCATCTGGTCATTGATGGTGGACCATTTGACCGAGGTGGCCGAGTCCTTATCTCCGCCGCCAAACAGGATACTGTTTACGCCAGCCTGCGTCCACATGGACGCTTCGGCCTTCTCAACATCATCACTGCCGCTCACGGCACCGCTCTTTTCAAAATCCCAACTGGATACTTTCATCGGGCTCATAAAGGCTCCGATATTTTCCGGCAACACATTGCACAGCATATCGTAGAAGTCCTTGCACAAATCATAGTCGATCAAAAAAGTACCTTCATCATCAACCGGGATCTCCAGCGCCAATGCTTTGTAGTTGTTCACTTCGCTGGCGTTTTTACTGATAGCGCGGTAGTCTTCAATGTCCGCCAATGCACTAAACAGGCTCACAAAGGGCGGGATCGGCACATAGGTTTGCTCATTGATCTTAATGCAAACAGAATTCTCACTGGAAAGCTCCTGCCATTTCAGGTTGGTGTCTTTCTGGTAAGCGTTATACATCGTGGTAAATTCCGGCGGGAAATTCGGCAGCCGCTCGCTGTTAGCATCAAAATAGCTAAAGTTGAACGCAAAATTGTAAACACCATCTTCAATGCTGGAAATCTTACAATAATCCGGGTCCAACTGCTGCAAAGCATAACTGTCATTGGTTTCCCAGGCATATCCGTAATACACATCGTCCCGGAATGCAACCATCAATACCTTCGAGAACTCGTGCCGGATATTCATACGTTCCAACTGGCTAATGACACCGTAGTATCCCTTTTTAAACTTGTTCACGTTCACGCTCTTGGAGTAGTCAACACCATACGGCACCACAATGTAGCTGAACGTACTCATACTGGCAAAATACTGAATCAGCCGCCGGTAATAATTCGATATATTAAAAAGGTACTGGCTCATCTGGCGCAGCTGCGTTTCATAGCTGGCCGGGTTGCTCAGGTAGGTCACGATCTGTGATTTCGTGTATTTGCGGTATGTAGGGTTATAATCTTTATTGTTTTCCAGGTCTCTTACTTTAATGTTGGACAAGTTTGCATAGCGCAGCTTGCTCATAAATTCCGAGACCGGCACATAATTACGCTTGCCGTCTGGGGAAATCACGGCAACCTGACGCTGTTCCTTATCTGTCATAAGCTACCCCTCCTCAGATTCGGCGCTCTAAAGTTTATTTCAATTTTCTTGCTCTTAGCATAGTTTTTCGCCATGCTTCGTTCTACTTGCTGTGCGATGTAGTAGTTATAACTAACCGAGCTGTATCGGTCTTTGCGGGCACCAGGCTTCTCATGTACTTTGATCACGTTATTGGTGGCCTCATATTCCAGGTTCACCAATTCGTTTACCATCAGCCCCGTATTTATAAAAGGTAGCTGCAAGGCCGTCTTCTCTGTCGGCGTCAGTTTGTCGTAACCTTTTATCTCCTTGCGCAGCAAATCTTCGCAATCGTATTCCGATTCCAAAAACCGGATTCTTCCCTGCTGTATACCACTTCGCAAAGCAATCGTAGCATCATTGTTCAGCTGTGCGCTGCCCAGGATAGCCCAAATCACCTTTGGCGCAGTCTTGTCCGGGCACCGCTCCTGAAAGTCCGGGTTGTTACAACAATTCAGCGGCGGATAAGTCTCTCCCGTCTCCGGGTCATAACATTCATGCATCAGCAAATCCATAATGGGGGCACCAAGGCCCTTGGCATCAATGCCAATGTAGTCGCAGTCAAACCACTTAAAATACCGGCGCAGTTTAAGCACCAGATCCTGCGTGATGATACCCTCGCAGTTTTCCGTATACACCATATTACTGGTACAACGCCCAGAACTATCCGGTACTAGGCTGTTCAGGAAAATACTCGTGGCATCATTGTCATTGTGCTTGCTGCTCATCAAAGCAATATCAGCCGTCAAGATTCGTTTTTCGCCGGGCTTCTTTGCAGGCGGTACAAAATCTTTGCCGCCAAGTATCACATTGGGTGCATAGAACGGTTTCTTCAAATTGCGAACTTTGTTGATGTCGTCGAAACTGAACAACCCTCCATCTGTAGCCCCAATAAACATAGCTTCCATTTCCATACGGAACTTGATATCACTGAACGAGGATTCAGCCATCTCATCTTCTACCTGCTCAATTGACAACATACCTTCCTTAACAGGCATCTGATATGGGAACCGGAAACAGAAATATTTTTTATTGGGGTCAAGCATTGATACAAAGTAGTCTTTGCATAGCTGCCATGACCAATGGCTCTGAAACCACGAACTGCTCAAATACATTTCCTTTGGTCTCTCAATCAGGTGTTTGTACTCCGGCTTCTTCAAATATCCAGGCTGTCTTGCAACTGTCAAAAACTTCTTCAAAACAAGGTCGATGACATCTTTATTGATCATACGGAACTCGTCGCATACCAATAAATTGGCACGGTGGCCACGGGAATTATCGTTCGCGGTAACAACTTCTATGTAACTTCCATTACGGAACGTAATTTGCGCATTACTTTGGTTAATTACTACATCCTTAATTTCTCCTCGCAACAGACCAGAGTTTGGCATCAACTCTTTTGTTATCTTTTCAAGAACTTGTATCCCTTGGCCGCGCGTCTTTGCTGCTATACAAATTTTCGTCTTAGGCCAAAGGATTGCCCTCGTAACAACAAAAACCGCTGTCAGGTAAGTCTTGCCTAACCCTCGACTGCCCGTGAAGCAAAAATTCGTTGCCAGATTCATCATATAAATCAGGATCATCTGGAACGGATGCAGGTCTATATTAAGGTAGTCTTTGCAAAATCTGTGCGGATTTGCCCTGTAGTAAGAGCACCATGTTGCCACCGCATTCATCACACGGTCGGCTTTGTCATTCGCAACTTCATTTGCACTCATTCGTTTCTGAGCCATAATGCACCGCCTTACTCTGCCTCGCCAAAAACAGCGCTACGGATTGCGGCGGTGCTGGACTCATCTTCGTCCATATGGTACTCAGGTTTATGCGCCGTATACTTCTCCATCTCGGCATCATATTCGGCCTTGTATGGATTTTTTAAATTAAACAATTCTAACAAAGTACCAAGCACCCAAACTCTAAAGTAATGTCCAATACCATCTACATCTTTCCATGCAGGATCAGGCTCAGGGATCGGTTTTGTCCGTTCCCACTTTTCAATCAGCGTGCCAAACGTATTGGCATCTGTCAGCGCATTATCGTTTGTCTGGTTGGGTTTGATATTTGCACTTCCCAACAGGCTTTGCAGGTTGTCGTTGGCAGTCTTAATATCCTTTGGATCACCCGTCTTGGCAACCTTCATGCCGTTCAGCTGCGCAATAGCAATGTTTTTAAACAAAACCTCCTGCGCTTTGGTCTTACACTCATACCGGCTGATCCAGTCCTTGTATTCCTTATCCAAAAATACATAATCCTGGTCCTTAAACCCTGGGCCCCAAAATTCCAGCATACGCTGGCTAACCTTGCCTTTAGCGTCCAAGATTTCTTCCGGCTCATTGATGATACGTCCTTCCACTTCGGCAAGGTATGTATCAAATGTCTTGCCTCTGTGCTGGATCATATTGGTTTGCCGCAGCCAGGCTTTCATGCGCGGGATATTTGGCGCATGTTTCGCGGTAGAGTCAAGCAGCGACTGGCTGTAGTAAATATCAAACTTCATGCAAATACGCTTGCAGGCATCGTTCTCATTGCCCAGCGTCTCCACGTAATGGTCAAACAGCTTGTTCAGGCAGTTATTACAAATCGGCAGGTAATAATTATTCCCGGCCCAAAGCGTACTCTGGCAAACCGAAAAATTTTCCTGCTGTTTCAAAAAACGCTTGCCGCAATGCGCACAAACAAAATAAGCGGGGACCTCGTCCTCTTCCATCCGGCGCTGTGCTCGCGCTTGGGCCTCGGCGTGTTCCCGCAAAATAGTCGCTTTATTTTTTGATCCTTTCGGCCGTCCTGGCATCAGGCATCACCCGCCTCATGCTCAATACGGTTTCCGGCCTCGTCGTAATCCTTAAATTTGTTACGGCACTCAGACCAAAACTCCACAATATCCAGCAGCTTCTGGTTCCGCTCAAAAATACAAAACGTCGCGCCGGTAATCGGGTTCTTTGCTCGTTCGCTGTAGCTCAGTCCAAAAGCCTTCAAAAAACTGGTCAGCCGTCCAGAATAGCTGCAAAAGTATTCCGGCTGCTGCTTCTCATGGTCTTCCACAAAAACCATCCCCCTTCCCTTTCAAAATTCCTGCTGGCTTAATCCAGCTTAATATCATAAGCGCAGTCCACGCCTTGGTCATTTACCACAAGCACGGTCTGCTCCGGTTTATTTCTAAGTCTTTTTTCCATGCAATACCCGTCAGGGCCATTCACACAGCCGCTCTCGTAAACCTTGGTATCGTAAACAGTGGTCAGGGCATTTGTATGGCGGTGCCCCATCAGTACAATGGCCGGTTTTGTACCTGTCATCATCGTCAAGGTCTGCACAACACTGCCAGCCGCATCCTTATCTCCATGCACAGCATAAATCAGCTGGTCTCGCACGGTAAAATTCGCCACAGTATCGTCAATTTTATTGTCATGCATATGGATGTTGTTAATGCAGGCACATTTCGCGCCAACAAAATACGTCACCAACTTGTCCAAATACTCCCCATACTGGTTGTCTTCCTTATTAGGGAACACGCGGCTATGGTTGCCCGGCACGCTGTACACTTCCACATTTACAAACAGCTTGGCCATCTCTGCCACAAACCAGCTCACAGCTTCACTGGCCGTGATCACCTGGTCCACAACATGCTCGTTGTTTTCCAGGCGGCTGTTTACGTGGATCGCACCGTTCACCATGTCGCCACCAAGCACTATGTAGCACTTCTTGGCATTGTGCCGCCGCCAGATCTCTGTAATCTTTCCGGCGTATTTCCGCAGCCGGTAAGCCATGATCTCCTGGTTAAACTTATTAAAGGTATTGTCAATATGGATACCCGCATGCAAATCGGTCAGGTGTACAACAAGGTCGCAATCTCCTTGCCCCACACACTGCATCACATCCACATGCTCATATTCAGCTGGGTCATAGGCATCAATGCAGCGTTCAATCAGCTCGCGCATGGATTCACCGCGGGCTTGTACACGCATCAGGCGGCTTACCTCATTCCGCTCATCGCGGAACTTGACCTTGGCCTTTTCCAACTCGCGCCGCTCATTCTTAATTTCTTCAAGTACCGCCTGCGAGTCAGTCGTGTCATAGCCGCAAGCATCCTGCATGTCCTGGAAAGCCTTCCAAGTTTTGCGGTAGGCGCACTCGCCCTTATTCTGCCCCAGCGTTTCATTGATAACATTCGCCACATCCGGCCATGTGCCAATCTGGTCTTTCATGGAACAAATGCGGTAAACGTAATGGTCCTCTGTCTCTCCTTCAAAAATCGGCCAATTGTTCATGCACTCACCTCGCCATCAAAAGTGCGGGCAGTACGGCGCTTTTCATCGCGCTCCATCTCCGCAAGGGCAGCCTGCGCGTCAACATTATTGGGCAGTGCCTTCAAAATGTCTTTCACTTCGTCCACCATAATGTGGTGTACGGTCTTGCTCATATGTGCTTTCGGGAACATCTTGCGGATCATCTTGGCCTCAGCCTTAGTAACAGTAATCATAAAAAACAAGTCTCCTTTAAAAATGTAATTCCGGGCATACAAAAAAGCCCGCCAGGCTTAAAACCCAGCGGGCAACTATACCCAATCCTACATAAAACTCTTTCCTCAGAAAGCGTCACATTTTCGCATGGCTACGGTACTTTCGTGTCCGAACCCGTGTTTTCTCACGGCGCATTTCTTTGGCACATTTGGAGCAATATTTTGTAGATTTACTGTTCAAGTGATATTCCGCCCCACAGCACTGGCAAAAGTGGATATTTTCAAGTCCTACCTCTTTAAATACCTCACACAGGTTCAGCCGATTGGTCCGCGGTGTTATCACATATTCATAAACGACTTCTCTATCGTACAATTCATAGTTACTGTAAGTATAATAACAGCCAATTTTCTTGGGGCCTGGTTCACACGGTGTCCGCAGTAAAATATTATACTTACTATATAGATTCTTCATATTTTCAGGCTCGTGGTATGTATCATACCATTTGTCTGTTTTGATCCGCACTTTCCAGATTTTTCCATTAAAGCAACTGCAAAATTGCTTTAAGTTAAACTCTGTTGTCAGATCTAACGTGTCGGTCTGCCAGATCCGGCACATCACTATCACGCCAAACAACACAAGCAGCTCGCGTTGCTTTAGCGGGTATTTTCTGGCGCAATCCTTAATAAACTCAATATCCTGCTTATAAATCTGTATTTTATCAATTTCTAAAAGTCTGCTGGTTTTCGTACATCTTTTTTCGTAATCAAGTATCAGGTCGTATCTGTCATAGGTAAGCCCTTTATGGTTGTCCATTTTAGCTAGATAGGTATCTGCACAAACATCCGGGGGCATACCACTCTGGGCCAATAGCCGGTTTAGCGTCCGGTTTCCCATGTGATAATCCTCATAATGATCAAGTAACATCTTCTCATTGCAAAAAAAATCATAATACATCCACATCACCTCCGGGAATAAGTTCAGCATCAACATATTCTACCTGGATATCATTTTCCATAGGGGCAAGTGTGTATCGTTTGCCAAGGTATTCATACTCACCATCATCACACTGCAATGGCAAGCAGATGTTTACCTGTTTAATATTTTCTACAATGCCTTTCCCAGCCATCATCCACATAAACTTTTTGTTCCGACTTGGGTATTTGCCGTAACAAAGTTCAACACAGATATTGGCAAGTTCATGCTGATTCGGCACAAGAAGCTGGCATTTATTGCGGTATACGCTGTAATAATATTGCCAGTTCGTTTCAAATTCTCGCGCCTGTTCACGGGACACACCCTGCTCTGCCAGGATCTCGCGGTATCTATCATAATTCTTGCACTGTCGCTCAAACTCTGCCAAGTCTTTGCATAGCTTACAAAACTCAAGATAGATAACTTCAATCTCTTGGAAATGCTCCTGTGTGTATCCTACGTCCGCATCAAACATAATGGACCAGTCAAATTTCTTTGTTCTGCGGCGGCGTATCGTGTTCTCCCAGCGCTCGATAAACCAGCATAACTGGTTCATATTACTGTGCGCTGCAGATAGATTCTTCATACGCTTGTAGTAGGGGCTTGCGTATTTCATAAAGTACGGCAATGGGCGACCATACTTTTCAATGTTGCGCGGTATCTTAAAATGTACACCCGTCTTTGCAGCGTCAATTTCTTTTCCGTTGCTGACACTTAAAAGATTTATGAATGTATCGTACCGCTGCCGTTGTTCTTCTGTTCTGGGGCATTTATTATGGTACGAACTTGCAAAATTAGAGATTTCACCAATACGGGATTTTAATCCACGGATAATACACTCGGTTTTGTTCTGTACCGTATCAGCTTCTACAAGGGCGCAAACCTTATCGTCAATATCCAGTGTTATTGCTGCGTTTCTGTCAACTCCTTCCATCATAGTTTTGTTATCCAATACGAGGACCAAATCTCCATCATACACACCTATGTTGTCTTTTTGTAGGCGCTGACTATATCTTCTACCGGTTCCCCGGCAGCGGTGCGCTCCCAACTGCGTGTCAATAGCAGCCGTACTCCGTTACACTCATCACGGATAGTCGATGCACTCCTTTATAAAGCACAGGATTCTCCCAAGCTGGGCATTCCCTGTTAGCAGCCTATCAGGCCACACCCCTGACGAAGGGTTCACACCGTTCCAAATGCTGTGTTACCACAGCCCCGGACCACTTTTGATCCGCGCCATTTAATCTCTGCGGCACAATTGACCGGCAATTTACCATGCAGGTATTTACCAGGTGCCCGCAATATTTTTCCAATACCTCGTTCGTTACACCTTTTAAGATAACATGTTCGCTTTTACAAATATGTGGGTTTCGTTCAATCAAATGTTCTCCAAGCAACGTGCCCTCTCGATTGAATCGATAAAATTCATCCGCCTGCAGCGCCCCTTGTAATGGCAACCCACCAATATGCTCGGCCAGCATAATCAGGTCAGGCACCAAAAAACAGAACGATCCATGCAGCCAAACTTTGCCGCACTTCATATCGTCGCGGTATTTGCTAAGCAGATTTACTATGTAATTTCGTACTCCATCCTCATTCATCATTTCTGGATTTTTAAGGATAGCAGCACAATAATCATTCAACGCTTTATGGCGGTCAGCCTGCATACCCAAAAAGCAGTAAGTATATACCGGGTCTCCGTCAGTGATCCGTTCAAACCAGTCAATCGTATAATCAGTTAATGATTTAAACTTTTCAAACGGCAAATTAAGATCCTGCAAGATTTGGTAATTGCCGCGGGTATACATCGGTTCCAGCTCTGCCGAGAAGTTCCACTTTGCCACACCAATACAATGGTTATACTTTTTAAATTGATACCAGTATTCCTCCCAGTCTGCTATGGTTCCGGTCTTCTTAAAGTATTTCAACCCTTTATACATAGATTCCAGGCAGAACATCTTTGGCTCAGATCCAGGGCTTACATCATGCTGTACGCCCCAAATATCTGTAATAAACCGCACACCGCGTTCTGCGAAAAAACTCTCATAATCAAACTGGTGAATCATACCTTTTAGATACGGCGCACGTGCTATAAAGCTAGTTATCGGCTCATCGCTGCCAATCCGGCGGCGGATCTCTTCCATGATTTTAGGATGTGCAATCCCACAACCATCAAAAGCATTTATCTCAATATCTTTGGTGGTCTCGGCAATATCTTTCTGTTCCCATTCACGGTCTTTGCCAGTATTTTTATCCTTGAATTGTATCTTTTTGTCATACACATAATTGATGTGCTGATTTTTAATAGTTAAAAAGCAATCAGGGACAATTACAATATTGGGCAGCCATCCTTCGATACAATGGCAACTGGAGTACATAAGCCCACGGTAAGCATATAGCTTCTGCAATACAGTCTTATCAATCTCGATTCCCATCGTGATCCGTTTATCCAGTTCCTTAGCCAGCCGCTTATCTACAAAGCTCAAAATTCCCTGACGCACCATGCTCGCACTTCGCTCACTCAGCACAAATTCCTGCTTGCCAATCTTGAACCCGTGCTGGATCAGCCGCTTCATGGCAGGCTTTTTGTTCTGCCCGCCAACGCAATTTACGAACACTACAAACCGGTTATACTTGTCCGTTTCATACGTCATCAGCCGGATCTGCCTAAATAGCATATTGTCCTGCTGCTTAACCTGAAACCGCTTTTCTTCATCCTCATCAAGCTGGATGTTAAAGTCATTGCTGATAATAAAGGATAGCGGGAATTTCCGTACAATGTACAGTGGAGGTGCAAACATCAGCGTCCCTCCTTGTTATCCTCGTCTTTTTTCTCAATCTCTTCAATAGAAAGAGCGCCATCCGCGAAAGCCTCTTTGTAGATACAGAACCACAGCACGCCAATCAGCAGCGGCAATACCACAAACAAAGCAATAGCGAATGCCCGGCTCACAATTACCGAGGAATACCAAATGATAAATACAGCGCAAGTCAAAAATACAATTGCCTTAAAGGCATCCTTCACATCGTACAGTGCTTCAATCAAGCAGTACAGATTTTCAATTTTTTTCTTTTCCAAATAATGACCTCCCTGTCTGGCATTTTGCCAATCCATGCAGGGGCCATTATGCCCTGTTCATAGATTTCAAAGCCAGACTCCTGCATTTCCGATAAAATCACCTCCCTGCCCCATCGGGGCCAGTCTATTTATATTTTCGCCCCGTTGGGCGTCAGTTCTTAGTAAAGCTCGTCATCGTCGCAAACCACATCAAGCGCAGCTTCATCAAGTGCATCAACATTTGCTTCGGCAATGTCAACCGGATACCAACACGCATTTTTATCCTTTTCTTTTATCTGCGCTTCTGCGGACGCGACAATTTTATGTATGTCGCATTCATTGCAGCACGACAAAAAAACAATAATGGTTTTTGCCCTATTCCCGCTGCTTTTCTCTTTCGCACCATAAATAGGTAGTATAATTTTTTCTGATTTTAACCATGTTATAATAAGCGATACTTTTCTTGAAGAAATATTTAGCACATCATACATGTTTCCCAAATAGCCAACCCATACTGGTAATGGTTTACGTCTCTGTGTATACTGCCAAGATGTTTCTTTAAGTTTTAAATACATATAAACAATAAGTGCATCAGTAGAAAATTTCCAATTTTTATTATTGGAGTATATTGCTGAAAACAACTTATTTACTTCTTTAATGCTCACATATAAAAACTGCTGTTTTTTACCGTTCGTACCTTTTTTAATGGCATTCTTTAAGTCGTCAGTAAATTTGTAAAAAAACTTTGCGGTAGATTTTCTATCAAATTTATCAACTACTATGTACTCTCTATCAATTAGCCACTGAATCGCGTCTGCCACGGCAGCATAATGTACTTCCCGCAGTTGTATATTCTTATAAATTCTTATTCTGTCACATATATTTTTTAATGTAACAGGTAAATTGTAACAGTCATTTACAGTAGAGTTATCCATTATGTACATGGTCAAATAAACAGGCAGTGCAATTTTATTGACTGGATTTATAATCAAATCTTGTGGCACAATAATCCTATGTATCTCGAAATATTTTTTCTCTAAATACAATCTATCACACTCCGGCCATGCGATATAATTTAATAAACCTGCCCGTAATCAAATCCTGACTGTATTCTTCTCCGTCCAGTACCACATATTTGTGCCCGTCCGGGTCCTTATGGCTGCCAAGGCACGGCACCATTTTATTGTTCAGCTCCGGGATGTCCGGCGCAGATACAATAACAATATCTCCATGCAGTTCGCAAATATCCAGCTCGGTCAATTCCCATAGCCGGAAACTCGTACAAGGGATAGAAGTAATAGCCTCAATCGCGGCCTGCCAATCATTCACAGCCTGTATCTCTTCAGGCGTATCCGTCCAGTTCATAGGCGCATCACCAAGCGCGGCAATCGCATCTCCACGCAGGATCAAATCATTTTTAGTATTCATCAGTATTCTCCTTTTCACGGCCAGCTTTTAGCGGCGGCAAGCCATCGTACATTCGCTGTATTGCTACAAGCATTTTGTCGTTTTCCCAAGCTTGTTTGTAACTCTTAAACGGGAAACTTCCTCTATAAGCCCAGGCAATTAGTCTCCGCTCCTGTGGAACACATGGATGGCACTTGGATGGATCAATGCCAATATAATTTGCCGTATTTCTATCCCAACCACTGGCCATCATCAGTTTTACATATCGTTTTCTTGTCATACAGATCCCCCATTAACTTCAAAAGTTTGTGACATCGTTCCGTCTGGAGCAATACTAATCTTCGAGACAGTAACAGTGGGACAATTATCCGTTTCGTCCTCTCGTTCATAATCACGACATTTAGCAGGGAAACCCATCAGTCAACCCAATACAATATCAGGTGACATCTATCTCCCCTACTTTCTCCCAGTGGTCAGCGCACCACACATAACGCGCATTTGCATGAACCGTAACTGGCTTTACGACCGGATTCCTATTCTCGCACAAAGATGCTATAAGACCCTCGAATATATAATCCAGTTCTTTAGCTTTCATTTTGTTATGCGTTTTATGTGCAATCTCTGCCGCATGTGGTTCAAACTGTTCAAGATATATGTTATCTTGCATAGGTCATATCCACCTCCACGTGGTTAAATGGCATCATAAATTTTACCAATCTCATATTTGTAGTCGCTGACTTTTGTCCGCTTATAAAAATCGCAGTAAGCAATGCCATCTTCATCTATTACATATTCAATCCCTTTTGTCAGAATAGATGTATCACGCACACCATGCAAAAAGAAGACTCTGAATTTATCGTTCTTCCGCAACCGGCACCAATGTGAGTCCAAGGTATGCTCATGTGTAAGAACGGTGTACTCCTTATCGTCCATGGCCAGCCGCATGTAATCATCAAACAATTCTTTTTGCGGCCAAAACACATCGCAGCGCAGTCTCAGTGCAATAAAACCAGCATCTTCACACCAGCTTACAAACTCGTCAAACCACTTTTTAAAATCAGGAACCGGTTTATAGATCACGGCCGAAGCAGAAGTGGTAATACCCAACTGCTTGAGCGTGTGCGTCATGCTGTAATACTGCTCTCGCGTAAAAGTATTCGCCCTCATGATTCTCTGGCGCCTGTCAAAATCATAATCATGTACAGAGATATTCACATAATCCACAACGCCTTTAAGGTAAGGGGCCACTTTCATCAGGTTAAACCCATTCGTCGTCAGTGTAACTCGCTGCACTTTGCTTTTTATATCTGCCTCATCCAACTCTCTAAGAATCGTGATAAACTGCGTCAAATTCAGCGTTGGTTCATTCCCCGTAATATCAAGCGAGATAGGGTTTTTGTCACCAATTTTTTCTATTAGGTCAACAAGGGATCTAAGATAATGTTTATGGAATTCTTGAAAATCATTCGCCATAACCGCATCATAGTCCTTCATATAGCAAAAAGGACATTTACAATTACAGCCGCCAGGAATGACCAGCTTTATGGTGATAACCTTGTTGTAATCTTTGCGTTCAATATATTCCATGATTTTTATGATGTTACCGATGCGGCGTTCCAGTTAATTGGTTGCAGTATTTCTTGTACTGCATTTGCATCATCTGGATCGACTCCAACAGTGGCTAACTCCTCTCTCAAAATTTGTTGTAATTCTTCTGGTGTATATTTGGCAAGTAATTCTTTGATGGTTTGCTGCGGCACAGGCTCAGTATTTTCATCCAGCCAATCATCAATCTCTGTCCGAAGCGCCTTTAGGTACTCTACACATTCGTCATGTACCTTACGTACACTGTACATCTGCAAACGCGGGTCAAGTTTCTTGGCATCCTCAGCCGTAAGCATCAGCTCCTGCAGCATCACATCTACCATCTGCCAATAGAAATTTACAGAGTTCAGGCATTCTTCGTCATAGTTAGTCTCGCCAACAGGCCGCGTGCTTTGAACGGTTTCGTCTATGCGCTCATACCATGCCATAGCCAGCTTGCAGTTCTGGCGCTCGTTATAGGATAGTAAATGTTCACTCATCGTTGTCACCGCCTAATACCATTTCACGTAACGCTTCAGACGTCAGCATCCCGCGCTCCATATCAATCTGGGCAGATAGCCACTCGCTATTAAGGTCATACCGGTTCAGCACGCCCAGTCGGTAACGCACTGCATCAAACAACTCATGAGCGTCCTCGCCCTTAGATTCACGCACACAGATCTCACTGATAATATCCAGCGCATACTTATAATCTTCTACTAGTTTGACTAGCTGGTCCTTGCTCAATGACTGCAAACGAAGTCTGTGGCTATTTGTCATTTTTACTCACCTACGAAAATGTATTGGTCAACATACTTGCAGTCTTCGCCTTTCAGGACAGGCATATCAGCGTCGATGACCCATTTGCCATCCTTATAGATACAGGCTGTGCCGCGTTTACATGGCGTGGAATATTTATCCCAATTGATTTTATATCGCTCCATAAGCATGTCCTGAATATCACTGCACTTCTTGCCTTGCAGCTCACTATGCGAGAAATTCGCCTGGCCAACCATCTGGATTGAATTGCGAGTTGCATCAAGCTGGCGCCAGTAAATCAGATTGCAGACCTCTTCTTTTGGAATATTGAAACAGCGAGCATCAAACGTGGCGCCATTAGCCAACGACTTATTGTAAGATTCTATATATTTTAAGACGGTTCGCTCGTCTGCAGACAACTCACGATTAGTTCCACCACTATTCCAATCTTCGATATTGGCACGTCCGTAATCATCAACGCCAACGTCAAAGAATTTATTAAATGCTACGGTTGCCATACTGGCGGACACGCTGCATAGCTTCTGAACTTCGTAATCAAACCAAGCGTCAGTGGTAAGTGTCTGGTAGTCAATCAGGATCAGCGTGATTTCATCGGACTGTGTATAGCCAAACACGCAGCCCTGGATATTCCGGCAAAGATACTGCATGGTGTCCCACATAGATTTCATCAGGATCATATCAAAAGGCTTTTGAAAGCCACGAGTAAATGTGTGGAACGCTTTGCCGTCGATTCTCAATGCGACCGGCATACGTCGCATAAGTTTAGTTTTTGGAACGGCCTCGTAATATTCTTTCATACGAGTACCGAGATCATCATTCAGGCTCATAATAATCTCCCCTCCGCTTTTTTCGTCAGCACCAAGATTGCGCATTTGCCATAATATTCGTTGTACCAAGCGCAATTCGGGCTGCATTCCCGTTGTCTCATTGTTGGAGCGTCATACTTTAGCGGGCAAACATTACCTTCTAAATCTTTGTTGAAATTAAACATTTGGTTTCTCCGGCTCCTTCCCTACTTCCTTACAGAAGTCCAGGTAGTCATCTACAGCATTATGGAATGATTGTTCAATCTCGCGCATTGAATCTGCCTGGAACGTAATAAGGTCCGTAATACCATCCAGCTTGCCGTAAAGGATAGCTCTGCCGGTCTCTTCGTCGCATTCCATACAGATCTGTGTGACACCGTAGCCTTTGTAGACCATGATGCAAGGGCGTGTGATTTCTTTGACTGGGTTGTCGTTCATGTTATATCCTCTGTCAGTCATTATATGGAGCCCATCCTTTTGCAGCTGCCGTTGTTTCAATTTTTAACGCTTCTTCGCGCAATTCTCCAAAGCCGTATTCATCATCCCATCTCATACGGGAAACAATCGTGTCGCAAGTCTCACACAGGTAGTATGATTCCACTGTGCCGCCATCCGCGCTTGCGGCAGAAATCATTTTTACGGGCGGTTCAAATTCACGGCCACAGCCAAAACAGATATGCGGTTTTCTGGTCGTGACATATTTATGTCTTAAAATGGTGCTCATTCTGCTACCTCTTCTACATATGCCATGTTCTTGCGCAGATTGAGCAATTTCGGATTGAGAATACAAGCCGGGGCAACAGCGCCGCAGTTGCACGCACCGTAGTTGTACAGCAGACCACCCGCGTTCACAGTGCGAACGATGCTCGATCCCCCCGCGTCGGAATCCTTATCACCACAGCGCCAAGGCGTGGCAGTCCAAATCAATCTGTCGTAGTGCGGGATGTAGTCACGATACTTGCGGTACTCATCGCAGGTGAGGATGAAAACGAGGTCTGCCACAGCACCATAGGCGCGGTCGCCATTATCTGCGACAAGGTCAACGGTGTGCGACAGCAGATTTTTTCTATCGAAAACAGTGTTCGCCATACAAAACAGAATCATCCGCACATTACTGGTGCAGTAGTTATTCCAGTTGCCTTTCTCATCGGCGAATTTATCACTTTGGCAGAATTTTACATCTTTTTTCCACGGCGTTGCCATAATAGCCAACACACCGCCGTCAGAGTGGTTCGGGTCAAGGCATACCCACTCGAAATCTTTGAACATGAAGTGTTCGCCGGGGCGCAGGATTGTGATGTTAGTCATTGTCGGTTACCTCTGCAAGCCAGTAGTCTTTGCGACACTCTACACACCTTTTATTATCGCAGCATTTACTCATTTCTTTTTCGACGCTGCATGGCAGTATGTTTATAACATCTCGACAAAGGTCGGCGTCCGGAAACATCTTCAAAAACTCGCTCTGACGAGTCTTGATGGGATGCTCTTTCGCCCATTGCTCGACTTTTGAAATCGTTTTTTCAATGTTTTCAACTGAATAGTCGCAGACCCCAGCCATGCACGTGCCTTTTTCCCAAATAGGACATTTTTCGCAGGCTTGATTTTTACATAACCTGTATACCGTTTTGAAAAATTCAACTGCGTCCATCAGTGCGCCTCCTTTATCAATCTGTTGGCTATCTCGTTGATGTTATCTGTAGATGTCTTGATTTTGTTATAGGCATCGGCTTTTTGCTTTTCTATGGCGGCAAGGTCGCGGGCTAGGTCATCGCGCATCATGGCGTAAAGCTTTGACTGCTCTTCATATTTTTTGACCCGCTTTGCCCTTTCGCGTGCTAAATCTTTTTCTGTTATATGCTCATCGACCAGGCTTAGCGCCCGCACAAAGTCCAGAAAGTTTAGAGAAAACCTCTTACCGCGATATTCAAAACTATAAAATGTGAAACATTCATTATCAATGAACTGAAAATTTTCAGGGTGCAGTTTATACATTTTTTTAAAGGTACTGTATGGAATACGCGGGATGTTGTCAAAAGCACCGTCTACATGTTTGTGATAGACAAGCAGTTCTACGAGCGGAAAGTGGGCGTAGCAAGATATGAAGACGCCAATAGTTAAGAAACAAATAACAGTGCATATGGTAAGTGCAAACTTAAACATTCCGTAGTCCTCTTTGCCCTCGTTCGCAAAGAGTTCCGCAGCCACGCGATACTCGGTATATGTACAGGCAATGGAGCTAATATTAGCTAAAACGATCCACGCCGCAGACAGGATTGACGACGTCAAAAGTCCGGGTAGCTTATAAATCTCATGTGTCTGGCCTGATGTCCGCACAAACACTATGGTTGCGACAATAAATATCAGGATATTGGTCAGTATAGTTGTCACTTCTTTAGCCTCACTTTCCAGTCGCCACAGCAGCAATCACCATCTACGAAACCCGCGACATATGGGCTGTTGTCACCGCAGCACGCTCCAGTGAACGGTTCTCAGCGCTTGCATCAATCGATCTCATCGCGCCACCTCGGTATACCAAATCGTTGTGTAGACACGGCGGTCATCCGCAATCTGCGTGATGTTCTGAATATCAATTTCGCGCTTATCGTCAATCATGTTCATCCAGCGCCGTACATGGTAAATCACTTCATACGGGTTGCTATCTTCCAATGTAACGGCATGCAGGCCAACATATCTGCCCATAACGGGTGCGCCATTATATGTAATCATTTCTGGTGAAACCTCTCTGGTGCGCAGCATCAATCCTGCGGAGCATCGTCATCTAACGGAGTTGGCCGATATCTCGTCAGATCCGCATAGCTTGGGATCATCCGCAGCTGCTGCCCTACCTCCAGCATCGTAGTTTCGCGGTCCACATGGTGCGCGTCCGCAAAGTCTACAATGTCATTAATAAATGTGGTCATTAAGTGGCGCATATCAGCTCGGAATCCAGGCAGATTGCGGTTGATAAAGTCCTTAGCAGCTGGCGAAAGTGTACTGACGGTTGTTTGTGTATTGCTCATTGTTAAAACCTCTTATCATACATTTATAATATTTATGTGCCGTTAATTGCAGACGGAATTTATAAGCCGCCCAATGCGGCATCAACACTAAGTGCGGTTGCGTCAATCTGTTCCTGTTGCAAACCGATATAACGCATTGTCGTAGTCTGGTCACTATGGCGGAATTTGGCCTGCAAAGTCTCCATGATCTGTGCTGCCGGTACTCCGTTCTGGCTTAGTGTACTATTGGCGGCATAACCATAGGTCTTGCGCATGCTATGGGTGCTGATATGGCCTTGCACTTCGCAAGCTTCAGCGGCCTCCGTCAAAAAGCGGTAGACTTGGCTTTTGGAAAGCTTCTTAGTCATACCACCGGCGCGGCACCACTTTTGGCTCTGGAACAACGGCCAACTGGCATCCAGCACGCCGCTCTGTGTTGTGCGGATCTCATTGACCAAATCAGTAATTGCATTGGTGGCCAGCGGAGTGATCAGATCCGTTGTGCGCTTGTGCGTTTTCTGGTTGATGATCTGAAGATGGCCGCGAACAGATGCCCCTGCCAGATCATACACATCGCCAATGGTCAGATTCAGCAAGTCCCCTACTCGTAGACCAAGCGTAATACCACATATATATAAGGTATAGTTGCGCTGCCGGTTTCGTTCGTTGCCGTGGGTCAGCAGGTAGTTGCCAATTGCGCGGAAATCATCCTGATTGCGGATGGGCTCTGCTGCGGTAGCTTTGCGGGCACCGTTGGACTTATATGGCGACAAAGTCAAACAGCGGTCATGGCTCCTGACCGGGGTCTTATGGGCGCCACCCACTACGATGTTCATGTTGTTAGCTTCTGCCAAAGCCTCAATCAACACAGAACGCTCATCCTGGGTCTTGGCGCGGAGCAACATGGCTGTCAAAGCCTGGATTTTGGATTCATTGGCTGCATTAGTGGCTGTAGCGAGCTTATTAGAGCGTTTCATAGTGTGGAACTCCTTAGTCTGTGTGCATTAGCGGTGTTTTGCGACGCTTTTTCGTTTCCGTAACTATATTATACACTACATTTAACGGCACGTCAATAGAAATCGTGAAAAAATATGCCTCTGAAAGGCGTAAAAGTGGCCTCGCAGGGCGTTTTCGGGACCGCATGGAGCGGTGTTACTGAAAAATCGACGAAAATGCGCTGTTTTTTGATGAAAATGGGCTGAAATTGATCGTTTTGATACAAAAATAGGCCGGAATTTATGGTTTTGAAGATGTTTTGGAACGGCGATTTTAGACGTTGGAGCGTTGAATTGCCGAAGCGGTGGGCCGATGATGATAATGGACATTGTGTTGATTTTTGCCAAGGTATAAAAACAAGGCGCTGATGGAGGTGAGCGGCCTATATATAAAGGTAGGCGATTATGAGAACCGAGAATACAGCCGAGAGTGTGGTGGGATGACTGGGGCCGAAAAACCGCGTCGTTCCGCCTTTTCTTTTTTATCCCACCCCCACTACCAAAATTTTCCGGCACGCTGCAAAAACTTCACTTTTTGACGGTGTATCGCAAAAATCCGCATCATGCACACTTCCCCGAAAAGTGTGCATATCACGTCAATCGTCCCTACCTTATATATGCAAAAAAGCGCACGCGCATAGTCTATCAAAAAATGCAATGCAAGGTTTGGTGTATTATATGGGTGTCCTAAGTGACACGCACAAAACACAAGTCACGCGGGGCAAGTACCTTGACAGTCGAATACATGCCCACTCTTTTGAGTAGGTTTGCATAGCGCTTGCGCCTTGCATGGGTGTGTATCCGATTCGATGGGTAAACTGTACCTTGAAAAGTGAATAACCGATTTTTCCGAGAAAAAAGTTACAAGTGTACCATGTTGTTAGCGCCTCGGCTGGCCTTGCCAGTACAGCGGCTTTAGGTATTACTGTAAAGTAGCCCAGTATCCGCTTGGAGTGTACCATCACGGCACAAACCCGGTGTTTCAACACATAGGGGCGTATTAGTTAGTACGCGCAAAAAGTGTATTTCAGTGGGCAACACCCATGTGCATGAAGAGCGAAAAAACGAAAAAATCAGTTAGGAACTTTTCAGGGTACAAGTGTACCTTGATATAGAAACCGTCGTGATGATGGCTTCACACGCCGAAAGCTATTAGGCGATATTGTACCCACCTTGCAAGGGTGGTAAACCCGGAAGTCAAACCGGTGCTCCAAAACTGTGAAACACTGTAAACGGAAACAGTGAGAACACTAACAAACAGGTTATTAGCAATGCTCTTGTGACGGCCTGTTTGTCAACAGCACGGCATACGAATTACCCGTCGCTAGGCCATTCCAAAGGCCGAACACGGCGAAAAATGCTATGTTTGTCGGTTAGTAACATATCTGCGCTACTTGCAATTTTAGCGTCAACCGGCCGACCCGGAGTGGTTTCCGGGTACAGAGATAAGAGAATACAACGCCACCAGCATCGACCATCAGAGCTTGAAAAATAGCCGGGGCTGAGAATCCCGGTTAGCAAACCATCTGACTAGTTGATAGTCGATCGTCTCAAGCGTTTTTTACATAGAATCAGCCCCTGACTGGAAACGGTCGGGGGCTGTCGTGTATGCAAAAGGCGTACAAAAATCACCATATTCAAGTCCGGCTATGCCGGAGAAAGGAAGCAACTTATGAAAACCGCTATCAAGAACGTCAAGTCCCTGTCTCCCCTGTGCGACGTAGCCGTCAAGGCATACGACGAGAAGCGCAACATCACCGCCACCGAGCTTCAGGAAGCCAAGGTATCCGAAAGCTACGACGGCCTGCTGAAGAACGCCACCCATATCTATGACCTGGCCATCCTGGTCATGGAGTTGCGCCGCAAGAACGGTATTGCCGATGCTAAGGCGTTGGCCGATACTGACGAGTTGTTCCACCTGGACGACACTCAGCGCGACCTCAAGAAGTCCCTCGACCTGTGGTATTCCGCCTTTGGCAAGCGTAACCCGCGCACCGAGAAAGGCGCCGACCGTCCCCTGTACAGCATCACCAACTCCGACTATGTGCAGGTAGGCTACCTGTGCCATCAGGCCGAGGCCGAGGTGGGCGAGGACACCGCCAAACTGCACGACACGTTCCTCAAGCTCATGGTCTGGTCTACCGCCCGTATCCTCAAGGGCGAGCCGATGGGCACTATCCCCGAGAAAGACCTCAAGGCCGCCGAAAAGGCCAACCGGGATGCTATGTCTGAGCGTGCCAAAAAGGCCGCCGAGACCCGTAAGGCCAATGAGCAAGCCAAGGCAGAAGTCGCCCGCAAGCAGCGCGAGGAAGAGAAGCGCGTCAAGACCATGGAAGCCCGCCTTGCCAAGATGGAATCCGAGGCCATCAACGTGGCCAAGGTCATCGCCATGGTGCAGGCCAGCCATGCCACCGAGGACGAAAAGACTGCTATCATCAACGCACTGACCGAGAACTCTGCCCCCAAAGTCACCGAGCTGATCGATGACGGCAAGGCTCATACCGAGAAGACCGCTGCCTAATAGGCAGACTATGCTCGGAGTTGGTGGGCCGGGGGAAGAAAGCATCCCACCACCAGTAGGCCAGACCCTACCGCCACGGCTCCGCCAGAGAACGAAACCGCCTTGCCTCGCCCCGCTTTTTTACATAGCAAGGGAGGTTTTTGTCTATGGCATATGTCGCAACCATGTTCGCCGGGCTTGGAAACGAAAAGCATTTTGTAACCAAGTCCGAACCAGGTCCGAAAGAAACAGCCACAGAGTGGGTCACACTCATGACCCGAGTATTGGGCGCAAAAGGATACGACCGCGACCTGTACTGTTTCAAAATCGAAGAGGTCTGACCTGCCAGCCGCTCCAATCGGGGCGGCATTTTTTAGTTACCAAGCCGGAATAAAACCGGTTTATTATTGCTTCGTAAGGAACGCCAAAGAAAGGAAGCCGCCGCCATGAAAATGAACCCCATCGTCCGCATCATCCTCACCCTCGCGCTCGTCACCACCACCGTCCTGGCCACCGCCTGGCTCACCTACCGTGCCACAATGAACCAGATCCAGATCGAAATTGCCCGCGACACCGTCTACCTCACCGCCTGGGGTCAGACTGATGAGTACACCATCGGAGAGTAAAAGGAGCCGCGCAGCATGAACGAATTTGCAAAGGTCTGCATCACCATCCAGATGCAAAACGATTTTGAAAGTGACGAGGCTTGTATCACCGCGACCATGATTCGTACCTACGCCAATGCACTGCAAGCCGAACTGCGCAAGCCCGGCAAAGATCTGATCGGCAAAACCATCCTGGACCAGGTCACTGCCATGGCCCGCGCCAATGCCGCCCTCATGGGTTACGAGCTGACCAGTGTCGCAACCGCCAGCATCCTGGACTAAGGGTGCTTTTCTTTTGCCATAACAATCAATAAATTTATGATATAGCAATCAAGGAGTGAACACGAAATGAAATCCAAACCGTTTTTCCACCTGGCCTGCATCCTCGCAACCATGGCCGTCCTTGCCCTGTTCATCATGATCCTGTGGCTGGCCGCTACCCTGCCCGGCTGGGTCGTGTTCCCCCTGGTCGTCGCCGCACTTGTCACGGTTGCCGTCATGTACTGGCACGATCTGTCCCATGAATAATAGCTCCGCCAGCTAAGACTCCGTCAGAGAAAGAAGGCTCCGCCAGATATGAAAACGCAAACCAACCCCATGCCGCCCGGCACCCGCATGAACCTTGACGAATATGAAGCGCTCAAGGCCAAAAAGAACAAGACCGACCAGGATTACTGCGCCTTGCAATGGTTCGAGGAATCCTACTTCAACAAGTCCGCCAACCTCGCAGCCGAGTTCAAAACGAACCAGCTTCCCAGGCTCATGGATGAGTACGCAGACTACATCGAATCCCCTGCCGCCGTCAAGGCCATCTATGCCAAGGTCAACAAGCTCGGCTACCGCAAGGGCGACCTCGTCACCGCCGATAGCTGGCCGCATCGTGACCACACCGTAACTGTAAACGGTTTTGATTTTGAATTTCATACCGGAACCGCCCTCAATTACAGCCGCGCCGAGTGCATCTTCAATACGATCGACAGCGTCCTGCACGACTGCATAGATGCCGAAAACTACACGCTCGAAGAATTTCTTGAGGAGTTCGGCTATGTCGGTTATGTCGGCACCGGCGAAACCGCGCTTAAAGGCATCGGCGTTTACCGTGCCATGAAAGAAGAGCGCAAGAAAGCCCTGCAGATCTGGAGCGCGGACGAAATCGAAACCTATTGCACGAATGTGAACCTGTAAGGCTGCGCCACATAAGGCTGCACCAGATAAGTATTACAGTTTGGAGGCTCCGCCAGAAGATGATCTACAAAGTTACCACGCTCAAAGACCTACCCGGCATCAAGGCTGGCACCGAGTTCCGGTATGTAAACTGCGGATTCAGCTATAACCCGGAATCGAGACTGTTCAACGAAAGCACCCATCCCTACCTGGAATCTGAGATCGAAAGGTTCCTTATCAAACAAGTAATTCTCAATAACCCGGATGGCTGGGTCAAAATTGAACCGTACTACGAAGAACTGACCGATATGAAATGCCCTGTCTGTGGTGAGACCCGCGGTCTTATCCAGGTCGATTGGACATATGGTCACAGCAACAACCCCGATGTTATGATCGAGTATGCCTGCGGCCACCCAAGCCGTTCCCTGTTAGATAAAGCATCTCAGGAAGAGGAATGAACACCATGACCTATACCGTAGAGAAACCCCTGCGCCAGTTTGAATTCTGGTCCGGTGCTAAAGAGCGCACCGACCACTTGACCATCGAGCAGCTTGACTGGCTGGATGGCCTGCTGCCAGAAATCCTGGGCGAAAACCCGACCGACACCGCAATCAACGACCTGTTCTGGTTTGAGGAAGATTTTATTGCCCAACTGCTCGGTTTCGACAGCTGGGAGGCCCTCGAGCGCTACAATGACGGCGAAGATGACGAAGATGACGAGGATGAAGGAGGTGTCGCAAGCGATGAAACTTGAACCCGGCATGATCGTCCGCATCCAAGGCAAACGAACCCACTATAAGATTGTCGGCTATCAGGATAACAGCGATATTTGGCGTGGAGATTTAATTCCGTCCCGCTTCGTATTCCAAAACCTGCACAACGGTCTGCGCTTCACCTACGGCGTCCAGGCCGCAGAACATTTGCCCTTTGAATTGATTTCTAATTGATGATTTGTTTGCCTGAAAGGAGGCCATCGCAGATGCTTAAAATCGGCTCCACTACCTACCGCATCCAGCACAGCCGCGACCATGAGCGAATCCTGCTGACCGTCTGACGCAATGGCCGCCTGATCGAGCACAAGATCCATCACCTGTGCCGCACTAAGGGCGGGGGCGATTTCTTCTTCCATGCCGGGCAGATGTTCTATGTTAGCGAATTTATCGACCCGCACGGCAGCTACCACCTTGCCAGCTGATATACATAAAATGTGTATATACATGCAAAACGACAATTACAAATTACATAGTAAAAGACCAATGCCGTTTCCGCACCGACCATGTAACGCCCGCCAATAAGCCTCTCTGCGAGCCTGTACCTTTACATAAGTAAGTTACCCTGCCAAGCCAAGTGACCCCCGTACAAGGCCGCACAGCCGCCCCACAGACGATCTGAGAAGCCCGGAACCACTTATAGCACGAGCATGATTTTGGTAAGGACACGCTACAAGACACCTAGCAAGCCTTACAAGCTGTTCTTTACCAAATCCGACAGCTTATATTCCCGAACCAAGCAAGCCCCGCACAAGCCCTCTCAGACCGATTTCCGTAAACAAGGGCACAACCAAGCCCATGACACCCTGTAAACCATGACAAGAAAAGGACGAACACTATGTACGATGACACCTCTTAGAGCCTGGACCCCTGCGAGACCAGAACAAAATCGAAACCCTGAACAAACACGAACAAGGACGAAACCCGAACAATGCCGCAAAGACATGAGTAAAGTTATGTAGTAATACTGGACTCGTAGAAAGACTGGTTCGCAGAGAACTTGTTCTCGAAGGACCTGGATTTCGGAGAGGACTGGATTACGGAGTAACTTTACGAATGTCATTACTGCTAATATACTTTAACACTTTCTGCAACTTTACCCCCTACTTAGGCGATTTTGGATTTCGTAGTTTTGCCTCGTGTCCAACCCTGCCGTTTCGCAAGACCGCACATATTTTGCGCACCAAGAAGCAATCTTTTGCCACCCCACTTGACAAAACGATGGTGCGGTGGTATCCTTTAGGCAAGATTTAACGGCGCATGAATAGCCAAGTCTGATCCTGCTCGCAGTCGGTGTTCTCACCTGCATTGCGCAGCAGGTCCAAATTTTCGCCCTACATTTAACGGTACATAAATGCAACAGAAAGGAGTGATGCCTATGTTCACCATCCATTACCGCCGCGGTCATTATGAAGTCTATCTTGACCGCCAGTTCTTTTGCTCTGCGGATTCCATCCGTGAAGCCTACCACGAAATCGAGGCCGCAAGGTCTTGATGATATATCCGCCATCCACACAATGACGTACTAACGTACAAAACAAATTCAAAGGAGTAACTACTATGTCTAAGATCACCCTGAACGCAACCACTTTCGACCTCATCTCCACCCTGTCGCTGGACGACATCAAACTGCTGGAGAAGCAGAATCCCGACGCCCTGGCCATCAAGGATAAGGACGGCGACGTCCAGTTCGTTGTCAAAACCGGCGGCACCATGGGCAGCATCAGCCAGTACGGCATCGTTTTCGCCAACAAGACCCGCGATGGCAAGGCCGTCCTGACCTACACGCTGGACACCAATAAGCCCGCAGATGAGCAGCTGAACGAGATCTTTGATAAGGTCGGCGCTGCCAAGGCCAAGCTGGACGAGATCGAGGCCACCGCCACCACCGCTGTCCAGAACGAAAAGGATCGCAAGGCCGCCTTCATCCGGGAACTGACCGGTGAAGCCAACGCCGAGGACACCACCGCAGAGGGCTGATCCCCCTCTTTTACATCCAAAGCCCGCATACAAACACTGTATAAAATCACAAAATAAATGTATATTTCAAAGGAGACAAGTTTTATGGAAAGCATCATCAAGGTTAAAGTCGGCACTTCTTTCGATCGTCACGAGTCCGCCCCCATCTCTGTGGATACCACCACTCCCCGTCAGCTGCTGGATCAGTTCGGCGTTGACTACCATGTCGGCCAGACGAATTTCAACGGCATCGCTCTGGGCGAGGAAAACCTGGACAAGCCCATCCGCTGGTTCGCCGATAATTTCGAGAAGATCAACACCGCCACCAGCTTCTACATGCTCAACATCCCCAAGCAGGATAACGCCTGCCGCGGCTAAGTCCGCCGCTTAAAGAAAGGAGTGTTTCCGTTTTGGAAATCAACGAAAGAATCCTCTCGAAAGCGTTTGAAAGCTCCATGCAGGGGCGGTTCACCAGTGACCAGTATTACGCCGTCAGCGGTGATGATCTGCTCGTCCTCCAGGCCGTCTGGATGTGTGTGGTTGCCCCCAGAACGGAAACGCTTCATCTTGAAAACGGCCATAACGGTGATACGGATGCGGAGTTCCTTTATCTCAGGACGGTTCCGTTCCCTGTTACCAGTAACCTTACCAGTGTGACCCGGCTTGAAAACTATATCGCCCCGGAGCACAGTAAGGTCTATATCGTGCCCGATAAGCGCAGGGCCGTCGTGAATGTTGACCAGGCGGTACGTCCACGCCATGCGATCTGGCTTCGTGTGATTAGTGCCATCCCCATGCTCCTGCCCTGGCTGTTCGAGGGTGAACAGAAGCTTCAGCCCGATGAATACGCGCTGCTTCAGCTGGTCTACAAGATCAGTCAAAAAGATAACGCAGCATCGCGCAAAGATTTCTGGGACGCCACGGCTTCCTTTATCGCTAAGTACGCTTACGATATGATCGAGTATCGTTCTGCCGCCCAGGAGATCACCGTCAACGCACAGGCTGATCAGATCCGCTCCGCCTCCCGCAATATCGAGGAAGCCGAACAAGAGATCAAGAGCTACCAGCGCCGCATCTCCGATCATCTTCGTCTCATTGCAGAGTACAACGCAAAGATTGCCTACCTTCGCAAAACCGACACGAATCAGCTTCGCCAGGAAATCTATGATTACCTGCGCAGCGGCGGATTCCGTATCGATCATATCGGCATCGGCAGTGGTTATATCCAGTACACGGTGCTCACCACCCTCTCCTGTTATGATGAGGACATGGTCGATTCTTATGTGCTGAACTACCCTGACGTTCTCGATGGTTATTCCAGCATCGGCCGCGGCTCCCATGAAATCGATAACCCGTATGATAACGATCAGATGACCGCGTTCTACCGCGCTGTCTTTGTTGATCATCGGTTCACGATCAAGATGGCCGCCACTTACATCATCAACAGAGATGCCGCTGTCCACGCTGTGGAAGCCGATGATCCCATGGAGCCTATTGCTGCGGACTATATCAATAACCCGCATATCGCTTTTGCCAGCTGCCTGGGCGGCTATGCAGGCGATCTTGCAGATGCCGAGCGCAACCATGATTATATCGCTGCCCTGGCTATCACGCAGCAAAGCGCATCCAATGTGTCCCTGTCTGAGACTTGGGCCATGGGTCGTGTTACGCAGCAGCTGGTTCTCGGCAGTGGCAAGGTCATCCGCACGCAAGATGGCACCGATATCACATTCAAGGAAGCCATGCAGATCGTCTGTGATGAAATGAACGGAAAGGAGGCGTAAGCCATGTCCAAAACGAGCCCGAATGAAAAGGCCCCCGCCGTCAAGGCACCCGCAAAGAAACCCATTCATATCCACTTCACGGCCAATGCCTGGAACAAACAGCTCGCTCTGCTGAACGAGTATAACACCGAAATCGGCTGGCATGGTCTTACCCGCCCCATCCAGGATGGCTGGGAGGTCTATGATATCACGGTCTATCCGCAAACGGTCACCGCTGCTACGGTGGTGGTCGATCAGGAGGAATATGGCCGCTGGTACTTTGAGCATCCCAACTTTGATGACCTGCACTACCACGGTCACAGCCACGTCTATATGGACACGCACCCCTCCGGTACGGATATCCAAAGCCAGGAGGAACGCCACATCCCGGATAACCAGTTCTATATCTTCATGATCTGGAACAAGGATCTCTACTACACAGCCCGCATCTACGATCATGGCACGATTCGTGAACAGGATGAGGTTCTTCTTACCTACGATACTTTTGATCCGTCCTTCCTGGATGAAGTCAAAACCATGGTCAAGGTCGAATCGCTGCCGGTCGTTCAGCCGCCCATCTATTTCAACCAGTACAACCACTATCAGCAGTACGACTGGTACACCTACGGTCAGGAGGTCCCCGATGAATTTAAATAAGAGCCGCGAGGTTTTCGACCCCGCCAAAATCACCGCCCCCATTCACATCATTGGCTGCGGTTCTGTCGGTTCTACCATCGCCGAGCTGCTGGCCCGCTACGGTCTCACCAAGTTCACCCTTTGGGATATGGACAAGGTCGAGGAGAAAAACCTCGTCAACCAGATGTTCTTCGATGACCATGTCGGCATGAAAAAGGTCGATGCCTTGCGAGATATTCTTGGTAATATCAATCTGACCTGTAATGAAACCGTCAAGGTCAAACCCGATGGCTGGCATGGTGAGCCGCTGGCAGGCTATGTGTTCCTGGCCGTGGATGATATTGCGATCCGGCGCGACATTGTCAAGCGCAATCAGTACAACGCCAATATCAAGGCGATGTTTGATGTCCGCACGGCATTGTTTGATGCCCAGCTTTATGCAGCCGACTGGCGTGACCCGCAGGCCAAGAAAGCACTGCTCGACAGTATGAACTTCACCCACGAGGAAGCGACCGCTGAGGTGCCCCGTTCCGCCTGTGGCGAGGTCCTTGGTGTAGCGCCCACGGTTCGCATGGCTGCCACCATGACCGTTATCAACTTCCAAAAGTTTGTCACGGATGGCAAGATCAAGGATTTGATCCTGGTTGCGCCTTTCAATCTCGACACGGAAGGAGCTATCACGGCCATGTAATATCACTATGTAATATATCGTCCGTATAATACACTTTGTAATTTAAATTTGTTTGTGATGTTTACCGTTGCATTTTGTAAATCGCAACGACTCTCAGGTCATATCCGAGAGTACGAATTTGTTACCCAGACCGGGCAGGCACGCGCCAGGCGCATCTGGGGGTGCCACAAGAATCGCCGAGTTCCGCCGCTCACATCAAGGGCATTTTAAGCTAACTTAGCGAGCAATCGATGTCGATTGGTCATGTAATAGACTTGGCAGCCGCAGATTGGACATCAGTCAGTTGTCTGATTGGAGTTTTAAGCCAATTCCACCACTGTATGGAGCTAATCCAGGAAGCTGATCAGCTTCGCAAGATCAGCATCATTCCTTCAAGATCACAAACACAATCGAGGTACACCACTATGGTATACATAACTTACAATACCCCCGAAACCGTTCGTCAAATCACGTTCGAGGAACTTATGCTCGGTGTCGATATTCCGCTGGATTCCTTACGTTCCGGCGGTCACGGCTCCACCCGCACCGTTGTATGCGACAAAGTTCCTGAGCGCATTATGAAAATCACTTGCCTGGACGCCATGATCAGCCAGCTCAAGATGTTCAATACCTGCTATAAGGATCTGATCGATTACCCCAACAAATGGGAACTCTACGATCATTTCGAGATCCCGAAAAAGACCGGCGGCAAGATGCGTCCCATTGATGCCCCGCACCCGGAACTCAAAAAGGCATTGGCTCAGCTCAAGGATATGATGTCCGGCTGGATGTTTGCCGACCACCACACCTGCGCTTTTGCCTATGTCAATGGCCGCTCCACCAAGGATGCCGTTATCAAGCATCAGCGGTTCCGCAGCTGGTACTTCTGCCATTATGATTTCCACGGCTTTTTCCCATCCACCACACCGCACTTTGTCTTCAAACAGATGGAAGAGATCTATCCCTTCAACCTGATCCTGGCAGACCCCACCGGCCGCAGGGAGCTTCGCCGCGCTTTAAGCCTGGCGTTTCTCAATAACGGCCTGCCACAGGGCACCCCGTTCTCCCCTTTCATCACCAATGTCATGATGATTCCCTTCGACCATAAGTTTGCCCGCCTGCTCAACCAGTTCCAAAGCGGCAAAGTCAACCCAGATGGCACGCCCATCACAGACCGCATCTGTTACACCCGCTATGCCGATGACATTCATATCTCCTGCCGTGTCTTCTTCAACTACCGCAAGGTCGAGCGAGAACTGATCGCCATGCTTCATGAACTCGATGCTCCCTTTACCTTGAATACCGAAAAGACCCACTTCGGCACCCGTGCCGGTCGTAACTGGATGCTTGGTCTGATGCTCAATAAGGATGGCGATATTACCGTTGGTTATCGAAACCACAAAATCCTTAAAGCTACCATCGAAACCTATTTCAAAGACCGCCGCAACGGCAAAAAATGGGATGAAGAGGATCTCCAAAAGTTCCGCGGTAATATCAGCTACTACCTTAGTGTAGAACCCGCCACCATTGCCGGTGTCATCCAAAAGTACAACGCCAAATATGGTGCCGATCTTCTCACCTGTATCTCTGCCGATCTCAAGCCCAAAGCAGCTTGATTCAGTTTTCCCCCGCCGTTTCTGCGGTGTTACCGGGCGCTTCAGCCGTTTCTTCCTTTCTTTCGGTTGTTCGTCCGGCCACCGGGCGCATGGTTTGTGGTGATTCCATGCAGCCCTTGTTCATTTTTTCTTCCTTTCTTGCCGGCGCTTCAGACCCCCATCTGGAGCGCTCGGTAATGCCGCAGAAATGCTTTTTCTTTATAAAAATACTGTGTTATGTAAGGTTTACTTTTGCTTTGTAGTTCAAGGCAAAAACTCTCAGGTCATATCCGAGAGTATGAATTTGTTACCCAGACCAATCGCCCGAGTCTGCAGGATCCCCATCAGTCTTCGCGATCCAAATGCTTCCTCCGAGGTTGTTCGAGCTTACGGCCAACTAACGACACGTTAATGCGTCAAAATTCCACAGCAACAAGAAGCCGACCAGCTCTGAGTCACCTGAACTTGAGAACTCATCCGGACTTAATTCCAGGCAGCCACTTTATCAGCTTACATCACACAAAACCACACAGAAAGGAAATGATATTCAATGATGAAATCCATTACCTACACCCTTGCTTTTGTAGACGGTACCGTCTGTTACGAATGTCTGCCGGACACACCCGGCGCTTTCTACCGCGGCGGTTCCTGGTACTGCCCCTTCTGCCCCGAGGATGAGTTCTTCGCGGCCAACCCGAAAGGAAGTGCTTCTGTATGAGTAAATTCAAGCTTGGCTCTCTTGTAGTCACGGATGAAATCGCCGCCAAGATGAATGATGATCGTAATTTCTTTACCTATGTGTATCAGTGTATCACCCGCCACGAAAACGCTGACTGGGGTGATTGCTGTGCCGAGGATGCCCAGCTCAATAATGATGCCCTTACCTCTGGCAACGATCGCCTGTTCAGCGTCTATAACCCCGCCGATCATCCCGATTGGCGCATCTGGATCATCACCGAGTGGGACCGTTCCGTAACCACGGTCCTCTTCCCGGACGAATACTAAAAGAAATCTGTTTCAAAGAAAGGAAAAATCATTATGTCTACTGCAACTACTTCTCTCACCCTCGCTACCAAGCGCCCCTTCGGCACCCTGACCTGCGATTTCTATAAAGATAATTCTGGCGAGTTTTACATGACTCGTACTCAGATTGGACAGGCATTGGAATATGCTAAGGTTGACGATGCAATCCAACAGATTCATGCAAGAAATGCAGATCGTCTGGACCCGTTGAGCTCGACCCTCATTTTGGGGGTTGAGGTCTCAAATGGAGAAACGACTTACACGCGACCGCAGAATGTGTTTGTCTACACCCTGCGCGGTGTTATGGAGATCTGCCGTTTCTCCCGCCAGCCCAAAGCCGATAAGTTCATGGACTTTGTCTGGGATGTGATGGAGTCCCTCTATAACGGTAACTCCGTTCTCGCCGCCCCTGACCAGCAGACCGCCGTCAGCAATGATACCTTCAAATTGATGTTTGATACACTGGTCAAGTCTCAGGAGACTACCAACACGCTTGTCCAGTCTTTTATCGAGGATCAGAAGGATTCCCGCACCGCCATGGCTGCCATGATGAACACCATGTCCCTGCTGGCCAATCATATCCTGGAGCAGAACCAGCGCATGCTCACTGCCAAGAACGAACCTGTCGCCGAGTCACAATCCACGGATGACGCCGCTGTTGATGCCGAGTTCACCGCTGCTGCCAACGAAAAGGCGGAGAGCGCCCAGTGCAAGATCCCCCATGTCAAGCCGACCAAGCACCGCGCTACCACCAGTGAGTGGAAGGGCGAAGTATATGACACTGTCCGTAAGATCCTTGCCAATCAGCCCGACAAATATGATGATTCCCGCGAAGTCGTCAATCTGATTTACGACAAAATGACCAGGACGTATGGCTTTGTCAAATGGCAGCTCCGCCGCGATTACATGAACAAGCATCCCCGCATGTGCGGCAACTTCAGCACCATGACCGCCATCGAGGACAACAGCCAGTGGCGCGAGATCTTTGATACGGTGCTGGAGGATTTCTATAACGATTCCATTCTCCACTGCGTTAAAGATAACCCCAAGGTCAAGTATGATAAAAACGGTCTGGCCGAGTTTGATGCCAACAGCTTTGGGAATGAAGTCCCTAAGCAGGAAACGCCGGAGCAGAAAGCTCCCGCAAAGCCCAAGATCAAATGGCTGCGTTCCACCACCGCCAACCCGAACAACGGCAGCCGTATTGATGCGGCAGTCAAGTCTGTTGCCGATGCCACCAACGACCGCACAGCGCACAGCGCCGCCAGCTATCACCTGATCTATGACGAGATGAAACCGAATTGGCCCGCGTTATTCACTGCCTTTCAAGAAAAATTCGGCGTCAAGGCCAATCTGCGCCGCGAGCTCTTCATCAACAGCGATTCCCTGACCGACCGGTTTGTTTTCGCCGCCGATGCCGTAGTCATGAAGCATTCTAAAAAGGAGGAAGCCTGATGTCCGCTCTTACGATCGAGGTCAAAATGACTCAGACCATGGATGGTATTTATGTTCTCACCAAGGATGAGGAACTGTATTTTGTTACCGCCAGCTACGATACCGACCCCGTCAACCCGCACGAAGAGTACGGTACGATCGAACTGGTCACCACCAAGAACCGCTATTTCTGGGGCGATATCACCTGCGATGATCCGCGCACGGAACTGGATTCTCGCCGTGAAATCGGTCAGGAGTTCGCGGCTCTGCCGTTGTTCCTGTATGCGCATAGCGGCATCTCCATCAGCGTGACGCCCTATCATGATCAGTGGGATTCCGGTCAGGTGGGCTACGCCATCTGCACCAAACAGAATGTGATCGACCAGTTCGGCACGGATGAAAACTGGCAGCAGACTGCACATAAGCTGATTCGGGATGAGATCCGGGCTTACGATGATTATCTCACCGGCCCCAGCTACGTCTATGATGTTTATGTCTATGATACTGACACGGGTTCCTGGGAATATCATGATAGCTGCAGCGGCTTCCATACCGATCACGACGATGAAATGTTTGAAGCTTTCTTTGGCAGCAGCCATGCCGAAATCATTCCGGAAGAAAAAGCGAGGGAGCTGTATGAGTTATAAAGCAGGAGATTGGGTCATCGTCCGCAGCCTTGAAACGATCCTCGCGGAAAATGGCCGTAGTAACGATGAGGCGTTTTATACAAGGGACGGTATCAGCTTCAATAAGGAAAAAGCTGCTTACTGCGGCCGTCTTATGCGTGTTGGGCAGATACATGCAAGGACATGCCTCATCCGTTATGATCTTATTGATCCTATGACGTGCATGGTTGTCCGCTACAAAGATGGCGGTCAGATGATCTTCTCTGATACTCTTTTGTACGAAGCCGTTCCTGCTTCTGAGGTTCCTGTAACAGTAGGCAGCAGCGTCTGGGTGCGTCCCTGGAATGAAATCATTGCCCAGGCAGTTCCCCCTGTCAAACTGGATGGTCCTGACTGTATAGTCAATAACATCTTTATCACCAGAAGCATGAAAAAGATGTGCCTTAAAAAGTATCAGATCGTTCATATAAGTTATGATCGCAATGGCGACACTACTGCTGCCAATCTGCAGGACGAGAATGATACTACCTGGAAATTTCCCCTCAGCACGCTTTATTACTGCAGCAAATTTGTCCAGTCCATCATCACACAGCCCACTGTTTCTTTTGAAGAACTTTTTGGAAAGGATGAATGATACATGCACTATCACATCGGCGACCGCGTCCGTGTCAAAAGCCTGGAAGCGCTCACAGCCATCAGCGAGAATGCCAAAGATATGGTGCCCGTCGTAGACGGATTTCGTATCGACGGTCTTTTATTTAACTCCCGCATGATCCCGTATTGCGGTCATGTTTATACAATTTGCAAATACAGCGGAGATTTTTTCAATCTTGTAGACGATGCCGGGGATGTTCTTCGCTCTCGTGATTTCAAAATAACATGGTCATTCAGTGAAGAAATGCTGGAGCCTGCCGAGGATGTCCCTACTATGGCGATCGAGCCCGCCTTGTCTTTTGAAGAACTTTTTGCCAAAGGGGCACTGCAATGAAAAACAAATTCAAACCCGGCGATTGTGTCCGCGTCAAGGATTGGGACGAGCTGGTTTCTAAGTGGGCTATGCAGTATGAAAAGATACCGAGCATGGCAGGGCCAAATGTAAACGGTTTGTATTTTAACCCAGCTATGCGTAAGTATTGCGGCCAGGTTTTTACGGTAAGCAGGTCTGGTAATCGCTACAATTTACAGGATGATAACGGCAATGTTTTATCTTCCGATGATATATCTTACATGCCATGGGATTTTAACGATGATATGTTAGATCCTGTTTCCGACCAGGTCGAACCTACAGTCTCCTTTGAAGAACTTTTTGCAATGTGAGGTGATTTTGCCGTGAAATATAAAATTGGTGACTGGGTGCGTGTTCGCCAATGGGATGACCTTTGTCAAGAATACCGTAAGGATGATCGTGGTTTTCTTCTGACTGATGAATTTGGTTTTAATCCAAAAATGCAAGAGCTCTGCGGACGCTGGGGCAAAATAACAGACAAATGTGGCAATGGTTGTCGGATCTCCTTTAAAGGTGTCGATAATGATTGGTTCTGGAAAGATGCTATGCTGGAACCAAATGAGCCCTACCAGGTAGGAGATCAGGTCATCGTCAGCAGTATGGACGCACTGGATCGTGATTTCGATATGAATGGGGTCGACAAAAGTATAAATCCGACATTTTTTACGAAGCCTGAATTTGAATCCAGGTTTCAAAATCCTGTCCTTGCCACGATCAAGGATATAACGCACAGAGGTGCAGGTATTTATCACTATCATATATTCTGTAAAGAGAACACACACCTCGAAATGTATGTTTTTTCCGGCTATGAGCTTTGTCCCGCTGTGTCAACCTATTTACCGCAGGTCGTCCCCACGCTGTCTTTTTCCGATCTTTTCTCTGATGCCGCTATGTGAGGTGATTTTGTATGCAGCATAAAGTAGGCGATTGGGTCCGTATCCGCCAGTGGGACGATATGGAAGCTGAATATGGTATGGACGTATATGGAAACATTCTGGTTCCCTTGACATTTACCGATACTATGCGTGAATATTGCGGCCGCTGGGGCAAAATCACGTGTGTATATGAATGTAGTTATTATATAGATTTCTTGTCTGATTTAAGTTATTGGAGCTGGGGCGATGAAATGCTCGAGCCGGAACCAGCCTATTACCCCGGCGATAGGATTCAGCTTCGCTCCTGGGCTGATATGCAGGCCGATTTTAATATGAACGGCCTGGGTCCCGAGAATGACAACCCGACCTGCCTTAGCGGTGATTTTTCTAAATTCTTCGTCGATGTTCCGCTTACGATCAAAGAAATCAAAACCTATAAGCAGGGTGATGAAAGAATTGAAGGAATTATCGTCGAGGATATGCCCGAGCCTGAATTTTCATTCCAATATTTTGAGTTCACTAAATACTGCATCGATCGCGTCATTAAGGATTCCGCAACTATCATCGCCCCCACCATTTCGTTCGACGATCTCTTTTCTGTTACACCGTAAAGGCAGGTGATTTTATGACCTACAACATCGATGACACCGTCAAGCTCCGCAGCTGGGATGATCTAGCAAAGGAATTTGGCGAAGATAATCATGGCGATATCAAAATTGGTGAAGTCTGGGCTTTCAGCTCTAATAAACATCGTTATGGCCACCTGGCTACTATTATGGATTGTGCCAACTCCCTCTATAGTGAAACATATATGATTAGAACCTGGGATGGACACCTTATGATGGTGGATATAGCAGAAATTGATTGTGCTACCGGCACGGTACAGGCCGAAGCAGTCCACCCCATTCTTACATTCGCAGACCTGTACAGTATGGTCTGATTTATTTTTTTCAAGAAAGGAAGTTTCTCAATGCTTGTTTATGTAAAAGATGAAGATGCCGGTAAGAATTATATCGTCACTCTGACTCCCGGCACCGGCGATAACCTTCTGCCCGAAGATATCGAGGAAGGCTATGCCGGTTATATCAATTGCGCTGTCGATGAATTTGTTGGTCATGCTGAAGATGACTGTGGTTTTATCTCTGGCGATAGTGATACCTACATGTGCTCCGAAAAAGAGATGGAGCATATCAACAACGGCAATATGAAATACATCATGGAAGATGTCCTCTCCTATCTTTTCTTTGATCATCCGCAGTACGATGGTCTTCCGTCCTCTATAAAATACAAAATTGTCGATGAAACGCTGGAGGATTAACCATGTCTGTCTGCTCTCTGCCCGCCACCGTAGGCCCATGGTTCCTTACCGATGATTCCTGCGCCCAGTATTGCCGTAAAATCACGGATACCGAGTACGAGTTTGTCCAACTCCAGTTGATGGATATGCTCCCGCGCGAAGACTCAGACTACTGCGTCACAAACTCCACGGTCAATGTCGGCTCCATGGATCTTGATAAGATCGAGACTGCCATCTGCGGCTTCTATGATTCCGTCCAGGCTATGGTCGAGTCTTATGGCAAGGATATGTCGGTTGCAGATTATTGCCAGATCATTGCCGAGTGCGCCTTTGAAAATGAAACCGGCGATAACTCCATCTCAGATATTCTGCCGGAAGATAAAGCCCTCGATTTTCTGCTCAACTATATTCGCACTCACTGAAAGGAGTTTTACCCCATGAGCTATTCTCACACGCTTCAAATTTACAGCGACCGCGATTTTCTCCGGTCTTACATCTCCGATGAAACCGCCGCCAATGTGGTCAGTTACATGAACGATAACGATTTCTTCGATTATCTTCATGGTCCTTTGGAATATTACGTTTTTGACGGCCAGAAGTATCCATGGCTGTTCAGTGCCCATCCCTACCCGGATAAGTACGCAAACCGCGTCCTGGAATTCCCTGCCAACAATGATGTTGAGTTCACGATGGAGCCCGACATCCGCGAGATGTCCTATCTTTTCCCGGATCTGATCTTCGAGCTGACCGTCCACTACCTGGACGGAGATGAATATACCAAGCTCTACTACAAAAACGGTAAAGTCAAAACCGCGCCGTGCGAAGTCGAAGTAACCTGCCCAGACTTTGACGATTTGGAATGGGAGGATGCAGAATGCTGAAGAGTAAAAAGGATATTGAAAACGCTATTACATCTGTCGAGAATAACCCTCGGTATAATGCGAGTTTTACTATTGGCTATGTAACCGCCATGAAAGAAGTCCTTGATGCCTGGTGGGTTTTGTATGATGAACAAAGACTTGTCAACGCAATGGAAGATGCTCAAGACCATCTTTGGAATTTTTTGTCCCGTGAAGTATGTCTGACGGATGATGAATGCGATCAGCGCATAGATCATGCCATTGAAGACGGTGCCATCCGCAGAATTGCTCGTTGCTTTCTGAATAACCACGACTGCAACGTTGCAGAAAACGACCAGTATTATAACATCATCTGTAATATGTATTATGACAAAAAACAATTTCACTAATCATTATTAAGGTGATTTTCATGCAAAGAAAAGTAATTGGCTCCTATCCCATCTGCAACACCGCCGGTTTGGTCGTCTATGAAATTGACGAATCCAACGACCGTGTCCTCGTCGGTCTCAATAACAATCCGCCCCGCTGGTACAAGATCCGTGAAGCCTGTGATATGGACACCGGCGAATACATCATTGGTTTCAACTACGGCGGCAGCTTTATTCCGTTCTCCGATGTAATGCGTGTGGATTAAAGAGTGAATTTCGCTGCGCTGATGTTTCCAGCGATTCCTACAAAAGACTGCTGGATGAAGCGGAAACACAGATGCCGAGCGAGGAATTCAAAAAGTTCTGGGAGAGGTACATTTTAGGAGGACTTAACTATGATTTCTCAAAAAATTCTGGATGCTCTGGATGACAATAATTGGAAGCCTTATATCGATACCGAAGATAATTCTATCGAACTTGAATGGTATTCCCCTGCAGGTGAGGATTTTTTACTGTCATTTGATGTAAGGGACGACGACGATTTTCTCTCCCAGCTTTATGATGCCTACATAAATTTTGATACGGAACAGCATGCCGTCGAAAACTACGGTATGCGCGGCGCTCCCGGCTTACGTGTCCTGCTTGACGACGCCGACGCTATCGAAGATGAACTCAAACGACTTTGGTGCGCACTTAGCAAAGTAAAAGAGACAGCATAACCCGCGCCCGTATCATAAAGAGTGGTTTTATGAATTGAGGTGACAACAATGACGAAGGATGATTTGGAGTTTGTACGCTACAATCACGAAGTGAACAAGAACTCATATGACGATCATGCGACCTGCGGATACAATTACGAAGATGGCTATGTGGATGCACTCGATTTTGTGCTGGAGCATTTTGATGAACTCTGTGAAGACGCCCATCAAGACAAACTCATGCGACGTGCTACTGAAGAAGCCAAGTATTACATCCGTGAATACTTCCAAAATAAATACAGATACGATGATAAATGGTCTACAGATGAAATCGAAGATCGTATCCAGTGTGCCATGGATGAAGGCGACACAGAAACGATTGCAAACTCTTTCATCGACAGCGCCGATGACGGCATCCCGAATGATGAATGGTGTAAAACTATCGTGAGAGATTTCTACGACTAAATAGCGATACTACGTTAATTACAAATCAATAAAGTTTATGTTTGATAAAAGGAATCAACTATGGGAATGAGTTATGAATATGCCGGTAGCGCCAGCTATCCGCGCTTTGACGAGGAAGTCTGCGCAGTCGCTGCCGTCTTTGGTGGTGTCAAAACAAAAGACCTGAAACAGCGCGAAAAAGCCGCGCCGAAAGGCACCCTCAACCGGTGGTTTGGGTCCTACATTTCCGATGACACAAACAAACCGCGCTTTATATTTCCAGATGGTACCAACGAAACCATTGCAAAGTGGCTCAACAACATCTACGAACCACGCACAGTCGAGGAAACCAAAGAAATTTGGAAACACATCTGTGTACATCAAGAGATCAAGGATATTTCAAGACAGATTTGGTGTGAGCTTAGAGAACGTTATCTGTGGGATGAAGGCTGGGAAATTTGTCAATGACGGAGGTACAACATGCGATACGTTTTTACTGTCAATGGTTATCGGACTGTCAAACGCTTTATTGCAGAGTGCGCTGCCAAGCGAAAAGAGGTTTTGGATGCTGGCATTGATACTGCCGACGAAACCGAACTTCCAACTACGCAAGATATTTTGGATGATGTAAATGAGGGCGTTGGTCTGGATGAAGATAACGAGTATTATAACTGCTGGGGTATCACAGATCATTATAATTCTCATCCGCTCTCGCTGGTCGTTGGCGAAGATATCATTTTAACGGACGAATAAAAAACAAAGCTTCGATTGAGGTGCGGTATGACCTTTAAAACCTTACAACGAATTTATAAGGCTCTTTCTGATGAGCGGGAACGCGCAAACGAATCACTGTGTTTTGCAGAAGAACAAATCACAAGAAATGAAAGGAAAGATATGGTTGTTCCTCCTAAGTGGTTGGACGATCAAAAACGCATTTCAAATGATTGTGACGAGCTTGACCGTGCAATCGAAGAATTTAATTCCCACGACTGGCATTGACGGAGGTGTAACCATGAAAATCACTTTAACTTATAATCAACTCTGGACCATTATTGATGCCTTGGAAGCCAACCGCGAAAACTTCGAGGAATATGCAAGCACACTTGAAGGCGGAGAGGCCAAGTTGGCAAAGCAGCGAGCTAATGCCTGCAGCAAACTGTATGAAAAGCTGCAGAAACTTGTCGCAAAGGAGCATGACGAAGTATGAGACATCTGTATGATTGTCGTGTTTACAACAATAAACGCAAATTTAGCGATACCTACCTTGTCACAGCAGAAGATAAAAATGATGCAATGAAAGAGCTGCTTCAGCGCCTTGACGATGAAACCGATGACGGCTCCAGTGCATATGATCTGCTCGAAATGGTAGAAGTTGAATAAAACGGAGGGGTTCTGCAAATGGAAAATTCCTATACGTCGTCACAAATCCGCAATGTTGTTGCCGCTCTTATCAAAGACAATGACGACAATCTTGAAATTTCTGACCCTGGTTATGATACCGGTTATATTGAAGGGGTCCATGATGGCCTAATCGATCTTCTAAACAAGCTCGGTATTATTCACGACTTCCAATATATGAATGACTGATAAGAGGTTCTGAAAATGATCAACTTTAAAAATGAAATCACCGCCACCGGTTACACAAAGGAGTGATATATCATATGACAAACAGCGATAAGCTCGAATTTATCGGCCAGATCATTGACATCTTCGAAGACTTTCTCGATGAAAAGGGTGTCAAGATCGACAATCCCGACCGCGACATGGATGCCATCGGTGATGCATCCTGCAGTGATACAAACATCTACGGCTGTGATTATGGCGATCTTTCCGACCGTATCGAATCGACTATGACAAACTGGGGCTTTTTCAAGGAGAGTGTATTATGAATACCTACAAAGTTGTCATTTCTGTTTCCACGACTGTCTACATTGATGCTGAGAGCGCTGATGATGCCATCGAAAAGGTAAGTCAGGCATTGAATAATGGTGATGCAAACATGAGCGCTGATGTTGCCAGTAACATTGGCTATTCCATGCGAAACGGCCACTATGAGGTGACGGATGCCATCCCGATGGATGAGTGAGGAGGAATCATAATGGATCTCCTTGCCCTGATTGAAACAAAACAACCACTTTTCGCCGCGCTGATGCTGTAATACCAGCCACCAAGGGTGAGATATAAAAATTGAATATTGTATCCGCTCTTGTGCGCTGCCAAGAAAGGATACATAAAATGAAAAATGATCGTGTCATAGAACAGATTTTTATCTCTCACCCGCAAGGCAAAATGAATGGCATTCCGACCATCACCACCAGTATGCTCTGCAATCCCATTTGTGAGCAGCGTGCCAAGGATGAAACCAGCGTATGCTCACACTGCTATGCCAAGCGTGGTCTGGCCATCTATCCCGCCGCACGAAACCGCTATGCAGGAAACACCAAGATCCTTTCCAGTCATGACCTTGAGGTTTACGAGCTGCCCGTCCTGAATAGCCGCATTGCCCGGTTTGAAAGCCATGGCGACCTTGTCAATGTGACCCACGCCAAGAACTACATCCGCATTGCCAGGGCGAATCCGTGGTGTACGATCGCTCTCTGGACGAAGAACGCAGCTTTCATGGATAAGGCCATTAAGGAGCTTGGCAAGCCGGACAATCTGATTTGCGTATACAGCTCCGACCACCTCAATCAGGTCTCGCAGGATTTCTCCAACTACAGCTGGATCGATAAGGTGTTCACCGTCTACGATAAGGCGTACAGCAAGCAGCACAATGTCGGAATTAACTGCGGTGCCCGCAACTGCCTGACATGTCATAAATGCTACGAACATAACAACATCTTTTTCGTAAACGAAACGCTTAAATAAGGAGGCTCTGCACCATGTCAAAGAATAACAGCCAATGTCAAGTCAAGATCACGCTGGAGTAAAAGAGGTGAACCATATGAATACTACTGTAAATCTAAACCTTGATCCAGTAGCTTTCTACCAGCAGAAAATGCTTCTGGTTGAACTGACGGACAAGTTTTTCGATACATATCATAACGGCGATCTCGACAATATGCTGCAGGGCATCATTGCCATTTTCGATGAAATTGGCGACCAGGCTGAATTTCAGGGTGAATTTGAATATCCACAAGAAACTGATGACGGCGAACACTTCAAGGACGAGCAGTACAACAATGTCTTTAGCAAGCTGTTCAACCATAAGCCGCTAGATGAACCCCTGTTTACCACTAGCTCCCAAATCGTGGACGCCACCTTTACCTCCAACTGGGACGACGGCTCCTATTTCGATGCCCCCTGCAAAGTCGATCTTTTCACACACCGTGTATTCAATATCGGCTGTGCAGGCTGCCCCGGCGAGGATGCCAAGCTCGAAAATGAAACAGTCACCATTGATGGCGGGACCTATCCATGCATCAATGCCGATGACATCATTGATTGGGACGACAAAGAAGAAACTTCCGTCTTCACCGATGATGCCTATTGGTACGGCGATAAGAACCCGTTCTATGGATGCCTTAGTAAAAAGGAGGACTAACCATGATTCCCTTTACATTCAAAGATTTCAAACAGCTCGTCAACGGTCTGCCCAGTAAAGGCGAAACCATCGCCATGACGGTTGGCGGCCAACTGATCGACCGTGTCATCTGCACCAAAGAGGATGACGGCTGGCATATCGATCTGCATCCTGTACAGGAGGAATAACTATGGATTCTGTCGTCTCCCTCTCATTCTCCAACCAGTTCCTGTCCGCCAATAACGCCGAAGAACAAGACCGTCTCAAATTCTACGATTCCGACGGCGAGTATATCGATTACATTTCACTGGGCAAGTTTGGCCCGCCGTTTGAAGAAGTCGGCAATCTCTTGGGCCAGCTGTTCCTCACCAATGAGTTTTACGATCTTACCGATGTTGATATGGCCGAGCTGCTCGCCCAGTATTTCCACGATGTCGATGATGTCATCTACACCCCTGATTTTGAAGAGCTGTATAAAACCTACGGCGAGGATTTCATCAACCGCATCGGCAGCTGCGCTCTTATTATCAAGGAATGAAAGGATGATCCTTATGAACGACACCCCGTGGTATGTGCTTACCTGTCCTGACTGTGGCCGTAAGCAGATCTATGTTGGCACAGGTCTTTATCAGCGGCCAAACTGTATCGGCTGTGACCATGAACTTGTTCCGTTTACCAATCAGAGCACCGCGCAAAAGCTGGCCGTTATTGCTCGTATTCCAAAGCTGCAAGAGGAACTTGGCTTTCGTATTTCCGAAACCATGTACGAGGATTCTGTTACCGATGAGACCTTGGGACGCGCTGTGGCCGATGCTGGTTACGCAGCCGTAATGGATGTGGGACACAACAGCGGCATTGCAGCGGCCAATATGTTCGCAGCCATTGTTAATATGGATCTGGATGATCTGATCGATACCATGCAGCCGGTACCTGAAAGGATATGGTGAATCATAAGAAATACATTAGATAACGAAGCCAAAAATACCTATCGCCGCAATAATTACCGGCAAACCCAAGGGTACGAACCCCGCGGCTGGACCGCGCATGAAATCACACAGGTTCTTTCCCATACCATTCCAGACCGCGAACTGTCCGCAAAACTAAACCGCAGCGTACAAGCCATCCAAATCATGCGCTGTCGTGCTAAAAAGGAGGCTTGAAGTTATGTATTTAGCCAACGCTCTTATCGTCCTGGCCATCATGGCACTGGTCATTCC